>Ga0210405_10000035_pt1 | contig 178242 bp, 149 predicted proteins | sample IncBWH11MmetaG_FD_155492 | JGI IMG/M metagenome (GOLD analysis project Ga0210405, IMG submission 155492) | Forest soil microbial communities from Barre Woods Harvard Forest LTER site, Petersham, Massachusetts, United States - Inc-BW-H-11-M | ecosystem: Environmental > Terrestrial > Soil >... | reverse complement strand
CATCCAGAATCTTGCGCGTCAATAGCGAAGCAAAGGACCGCAATGTGCAGCAGATTCCGTTTTCTGTTCCGCGCTTCTGGCATTATCGCGATAGCCAGACCGTCTTTTCGGAATTCGCCGCTGATGCAGGCACCGGTTTTATTCTGACTGGTCTTGGCGATCCAATTCAACTCAACGGTGCAAACGTCACAGCGAATTATTTCCAATTGCTCGGCGTCCGTCCAATTGTTGGTCGATTATTTCTGCCCGAGGAGGAACAGAAAGCCGATGTCGCATTGATTAGCGAACATTTTTGGCGCAGTAAGCTGGCCAGCGATCCTCAAGTATTGGGACGCGTACTGGCATTGAACGGTGTGCCGACAACAATTGTCGGCGTCGTGCCAACCGGCTCGCTAGCTTGGTGGGGACCAAACCTGGAGATCTGGACGGCAAAACCATTCGAATTACCGGGCATTGCCAAGGATTTACTGATGCGTGGCGTCAGTTACCTGCGCGTGATCGGGCGGTTGAAGCCGGGCGTGACGATCGATCAAGCACGAGCCGCACTGCCAGCCGTACAGGAAAGTTATCGCGCGCAATTTGCCGCGAACGCGGATAGCAGTTGGGCGCCGGTGGTGGTGACCGCGCCGGAAGATGCCACTGGAAATTTGAGGCCTGCCTTTCTCACTCTCCTGGCCGCGGTTTCGTTGGTGTTGTTGATCGCCTGCAGCAACGTCGCAAATCTGTTGCTTGTTCGCTTCACTGGACGCCGTCGTGAAATCTCTTTGCGTGTTGCCCTCGGGGCGTCGCGTGGAGGAATTGTGCGCCTGTTTGTATTGGAAAGCACACTGTTGAGCGTCATCGCCGGGCTGCTTGGTTTAGGAATTGTCCTCTGGTTGATGCCAGTTATTCCAAAACTCGCTGGCCAAAATGTTCCGTTGGAAACCACAGCCGCCATTAGTTGGCCTGTGCTTTTCTTCACCTTGTCGTTGTCGATCTTAACTGGCATCGCCATGGGTGCCTATCCGGCTTGGCAAAGCTCGCGCTCCGATTTGGTTGACGGCTTGAAAGACGGCGGCCGTGCCATGAGTGGAAGTATAGGTCAGCAGCGAATTCGGCGGCTGCTTGTGGCTGCGCAAGTTGGGTTATCGGTCGTTCTTCTGGCTGGCGCCGCGTTACTCATCACGAGTTTCTTCCGGCTCAGTCGGCAGGAAGCAGGATTCAGGACCGAGCGCATCTGGGTCGCTGGCATAGGGCTGCCACCGGCGCGCTATGCCGATGAAGCCGCCTTGGCGCAATTTTCCAAACACTTGCAGGATGAACTGCAGGTCGCGCCCGGTGCCGAGACTGTCGCGATCGCTGACGCAGTTCCGCTGGGCGGCGGCGTCGGGCAGTCACCTTATGCGCGGGCCGACAAAAATCCGCCCCCGATCAATCAGCGGCCGCTCGGCAACATGCACAGCATCTCTCCCGGATATTTGCGTACTTTCGGCATTCCGTTGATCGCCGGGCGGGACTTTGACGAACGCGATGCACGAGATCGTCCGTTTGTCGTTCTGATCAGCCAGGCAACTGCGAAACGGATGTTTCTGGGCGAAGATCCAGTCGGTCATCAGTTATTTTTCGGCGCCCAAAACGGCACCGGCCAGCTTGCGGAGATTGTCGGAGTTGTCGGCGATATCCGCTTCCTGCGTCTCGATCAAGCCGATGATGTTGAATTCTATCGGCCTTTGCCGCAGCGCATCTTTCCATTCATCAGCGTGGCCGTGCGAAGCCATCTTCGACCGGAAGCGATTGCGCAGATCGTTCGAAGCACAGTCGCCAAGATCGACAATCAACTTCCTATCATTCAGCCGACAACAATGGAAGCGGTCGCAACTCAATCGCTCGGGCCGCAGCGGTTAACAATGACGTTACTGTCTCTGTTTGCCGGCGTGGCGCTTTTGCTCGCAGTGATTGGAATTTACGGCGCAGTAGCTTACACAGTTGAACAACGCACCGGAGAAATTGGCGTGCGCATGGCCCTGGGCGCGCAAGCGCGCGACGTCTTGAGGCTGGTTATCGGTCAGGGAATGAAGCCGGTTCTATTCGGACTCGCTGTCGGATTGATCGCTACCTTCGGTCTCGGCCGGTTGATCACGGCGCAGCTGTATCAGGTTTCAGCCCAAAATCCGATGTTGCTCGGCGCGGTCATCGTTACGCTGACCTTCGTTGCTTTGATCGCCTGCCTTTTACCCGCGCGACGCGCCACGCTGGTCAATCCGATTCAGGCGTTACGGACCGAATAATTAGTTCCATGAACGACGTTCGTTTCGCTTTTCGCAAACTTCGCGAATCGCCGGCGTTTACCTTGATCGCGGTCGCGACCCTCGCGCTCGGGATCGGCTTGAACACGGCAATCTTCAGTTTGATCAACGATCTCTTCCTGCGTCCGCTGCCATTCAAGGACGCCAGTCGGTTGGTTCATCTGTATTCGAACGCGCGCGAGCGAAAGCTACTCGAGCTCGCGATTTCCGTTCCGCGTTTTCAATATTATAAAGATGGTCAAACAATCTTCGAAGAGTTCGCCGGCGAAAATGTCTCAGCATTTACTCTGACCGGCCTCGGTGATGCGGCGCACATATTCGGCGGCAGAGTGACCTCGAATTACTTCGATGTCCTCGGGGTGCGTCCGATTCGCGGCCGCAATTTTTTGCCGGAGGAGGAAGAGAGCGCCGACGTCGCGATGGTGACGGAAAATTTTTGGCAAAAGCGAATGGGCGGCGATCCAAATGTGATCGGGCGAAGTATCACCCTGAATGGCGTCGCCCATACGATCGTCGGTATTTTGCCGGACCTTCCATTTTCGTGGGTCGGTCCGAACTCAGAAATCTGGACAACGAAGCCGTATGTCGTTCAGGGGTTGACCTATGAGCAGGTCATGCGCGGCAGCGGCATCTTACGCGTGGTTGGTCGATTGAAACCCGGAATGACAATCGAGCAGGCGCGGGCGGCGTTGCCCGCGCTTGAGCAAGGTTATCGAGCGGCGCATCCCGACAAGATCGACAGTTCATCGGTTGGGACGCTGAAAACATTGCCGGAAGACGTGACTGGAAATCTGCGGCCGGCGTTTGCGACACTGTTGGCGGCTGTCGCTTTTGTTTTGCTGATCGCGTGCAGCAACGTGGCCAATCTTTTGCTGGTGCGATTCACCGGCCGGCGGCGCGAAATCGCTTTGCGAATGGCGATCGGCGCTTCGCGAGGAAGTATTATCCGGCTTTTCGTTTTCGAAAGTCTGCTGATTAGCGCAATCGCCGGTGGGGTGGGGGCGCTGTTGGCGTGGCAATTAGTTCCGATCGTGCCGAGGATGGCAGCGAATTTTCTTCCATTCGATCCCGAAACACGCCTCGAGCTTTCCGTGCCAGTGCTCCTTTTCGCTATCGCATTGTCGATCTTAACCGGCGTGGCAATGGGAATCTATCCGGCGCTCCAAAGTTCGCGCGCGGACCTGGTCGATGGGTTGAAAGAAGGCGGACGCGGAACCAGCGGCAGTGCGCATCAACAACAATTCCGCAGAGTTCTGATCGCGGCGCAGGTTGCGTTATCAGTCACATTGCTCGCGGGCGCGGCGTTGTTGATCACCAGTTTCATCCGACTCAGTCAGCAAAAGATCGGATTTCATGCCGAACATCGCTGGATCGGTTTCATTACGCTGCCTGACGCCCAATATCCGGATCTCGCTGCTCGCCAGCGTTTCGCCGAAAAAACACTCACTGCGCTCCATACCGTGCCAGCTTTCGAAAGTTCGAGCCTTAGCGCCGACATCCCACTGCTAGCGGCCGCCGTCTCTAACGTGCTGTATACACGGCCAGACGGTGAAATCTTGCCGATCGACAAACGCGCTGCGGCAGTGCTTCACAATATCGCCGCGGATTACTTCAAAACTTGGAGCATCTCCATTTTGGCCGGACGTGATTTCAACGAGCACGATACGTCCGATGGGCAAAACGTGATCATTATTAGTCAGGCTGGCGCGAAAAAGGTTTTTGGCGATGAGAATCCGATTGGCAAAACATTACTCGTCGGCAGCGCCAGCGTGCCCTGCGAAATCGTCGGCGTCGCTGGCGATGTGCGTTCGCGCAAAGTCGCCGAGCCCGATGACATAGAAATCTATCGTCCATGGGTGCAGCAAAATTTTCCATTTCCCTGCATTCTCGTGCGCAGCCAGCTGAGACCGGATGCGGTGACAAAATTGGTCCAGTCGGCGCTTGCGACGGTCGACCCTGGATTGGCAATCGCTATTCCCCAATCGATGGACGAAATCGTGGCGCAGGCGGTTGGACAAACGCGGTTAATGACGTGGTTGCTTGGAATTTTTGCCGGTGTCGCGCTTTTGCTCGCCAGCATCGGAATTTATGGCGCGGTCGCCTATACCGTGGAGCAACGCACTGGGGAAATCGGCGTTCGGATGGCGCTCGGCGCCCAAACCCGCGATGTCCTTCGCTTGATTGTGAGTCAGGGAATGAGGCCGGTATTAATTGGACTTGCCGTCGGAGTGGTTACCGTGTTTGCGCTCAGCCGGCTGATTGCTGCGCAACTTTACCAGGTCTCGGCCCATAATCCGGCGCTGTTGGGCGGTGCTACTCTTTTGTTGGGCACCACTGCATTGGCCGCATGTTTGTTGCCGGCTCGCCGCGCCACCCTCGTCAATCCAGTCGAAGCGTTACGAGCTGAATAACCGATATGACGAGATCAAGAGCATTCTTATGAGTCCGTTTCACGACGTAGCTGTTTCTCACAACAACGCCCGGTCAAGGCTTCTCTCTGCTATCATAGTGGCGCTTGTGGCTACAGGCATTTCGGTGCGGGCCCAGGAAGCTCAGCTCAAGACGGCTGACGCCGTTCTTGAACGCTATAAACAAGCGCTGGGCGGAGTAGAAGCCATTCAAAAAGTTCAGTCGATGACAGTTCGCGGAGAGGCCGAATCCAGTACCAAGCCCGGCAAGTCGACGTTTGTCTACTACGCCGGGCCGTTCAAGTCGCTGATTAAACTGACCGGTCCCCACGGGACTGAGATTACTGAGGGCTTTGATGGCAAAGTTTCATGGAGGATCACTCCGCAAGGCGCAAGTACTGACAAAGACAGTCCGGTTGAAGCCATCCGTCGCGACAAAGATCTGCAATATGCGCTGCACCAACCGAATTATTTCCGGAAACTCGAACTAGCCGGAGTGACCGATTTTGAAGGCCATCGTTGTTATTGGCTGCACGGCACGACCAACTGGGGCAAGGACAATAACCAGTTCTATGACGTCGATATCGGCTTATTGGTTGGTTATCGGTTCGAGTCCGATGATGCGGCGAAAACCATCACCATCGCCCTTTTTCAGGACTATAAGAACTTTGGTGGGCCGCTAATGGCTACTAAGAATGTCGAGCGCGCTGGAGATCGGTCCACAACCTTTACGTATGAATCCGTGAGCTATGAACCGCTTCCTGATTCACTTTTCGAACCGCCGGAAACTGTTAAACGCCTCATGAAATGACGATGGCCAGTCTTGTCGGTCCAGTGCGCGCTTTGCGGACCGAATAACGATTTATGATTACCGATCTCAAGTATGCGTTGCGAATGTTGTTGAAAGCGCCGGCGTTCGCCATCATCGCCGTTTTAACTCTGGCCCTCGGTATCGGCGCCAACAGCGCCATCTTTAGTGTGATTGATGCGGTTTTGCTTCATCCGCTGCCATTTCCAAGGCCGAATCAACTCGTCGCGGTTTGGTCGCGGGAGACCACTGACAAACTCGCCAAGTACTCCGAATCCGTCCCTGACTATGTCGATCTTCGCGATCAATCGCAGACTTTGTCAGGGCTCGCCGCTTTCACCCGGGCAGGCGCAGTGCTTAATGGAACCGAGGAAGCGCGCCAGCTCGAGGGCGTCGCCATTACTTCGGATATTTTTTCGGTGCTCGGCGTCGCTCCCGCGCGGGGTCGCGTCTACACCCGCGAAGAAGATAATATCGATGCCCGCGTTGTGGTGCTGACGGATTACGCGTGGAAAACGTATTTCAACAGCGATCCGGAGATTGTTGGAAAGCAGATTAGTTTGTCGTGGCGTTTGTACACCGTGCTCGGAGTCATGCCGCCGGGGTTCCAATATCCGGTCGAAGGCGCGCGCGCGGAATATTTGCAGCCGCTGCATCCGCTCGTACCGGAGTACATTAACAAACGCGACAATCATTTCATTCGCATGGTTGGTCGATTGAAACCGGGCGTAACGATCCAGCAATGCGACGCGGAGATGAAAACGATCGCGACGCGATTGGCCCAGCAATATCCAAAATCGAACACCGATCGAACTGAGACCGTTTACTCATTGCATGACGACATCGTAGGTGATGTGCGTCCGGCATTGGTTACAATTCTCGCCGCAGTTGTGTTTGTCTTGCTCATCGCCTGCGCAAATGTGGCTAATCTTCTTCTCGCTCGCGCCACTGCCCGGCAACGCGAGATCGCAATTCGGACCGCCCTTGGGGCCAGTCGCTCGCGGATGGTCTGGCAGTTTCTCAGTGAAGGTTTTTTATTGTCGATCTTCGGCGCCGCGGGCGGTTTGCTCATCGCCTGGTGGGGCATCGATCTTCTTCGCGTTTTCGGTCCGCAAGATGTTCCGCGTCTCGGCGAAGTTGCCATCAACGCTTCTGTTTTTTCCTTCACATTCGTCGTAGCAATCTTCAGTACGCTTCTTTTCGCGCTAATTCCTGCTCTGCAAGTGACGCGGCCAAATGTCAACGAGTCGCTCCAGGAAGGAAATCGCGGTGCCGTTGGTCCGGAATCGCATCATCTGCGGCGTCTACTGGTTGTCACTCAGGTTGCGTTGTCGCTCTTGCTCCTTGCCGGGGCCGGTCTTCTGATCAAGAGCTTCGCAAATCTGCGTTCCACGAATCCCGGCTTCGATCCTTCGCATGCGCTGGTAGTCGATCTCATATTGCCAAAGGCGAAATATCCGGAGCCGGAGAAACACCGGCAATTTTTCGACCAGATCATGCCCAAACTTGAGGCTCTGCCAGGAGTCGAAGCGGCGGGCGCCGCCTTTCCCATGCCATTTTCAAATAATGACAGCTCAACCGCCTTTTCCATCATCGGCCAACCGCCCCAACCACCCGGACAGGAGCTGGGCGCGTCGAACCTGGCCATCACGCCGGATTATTTCCGGGCGATGGGCACGCCTTTGCTGAGCGGGCGGATTTTCAATTCGCATGACACAAGAGATTCGGCGCAGGTTGTTGTCGTGAATGACGTCTTTGCGGCAAAATATTTTCCGAATGGAAAGGCGCTCGGTCAGCAAATCCAGCTGATGCAAGGTGAGGGCGAAAAGCCGACTTCTCCGAGAGAAATCGTTGGAATTGTCGGTGGCTCGCGCCACCAATCGCTCGCGATTCAGCCATTGCCCGAGTTCTATATTCCGGCTTCGCAGGATCCGTCACGCCGCATGGATGTTGTAATTCGAACTACCGCGGTCGAGCCAACTGGCATCCAAGCCTCGTTGCGCAACATTATACATGAGTTCGACAAGGATTTGTTTGTTCCGATACTCGAACCGTTGGAAAGACGCATCGGTACCACTCTGGCTGAGCCGCGGTTCAACATGATGCTGCTCGGCTGCTTCGCCGGTGTCGCTATGATCCTGGCCGCCATCGGGATTTACGGCGTCATCGCCTACACGGTCGCGCAGCGCACGAAGGAAATCGGGATTCGAATGGCGCTCGGCGCGCAGAAGATCGACATGCTGACTATGATTTTGTGTCAAAGCTTTGCGGTCATCGGAATTGGTTTGGTCGCGGGAATTCTCGGTGCTCTCGCCGTGACGCGTTTAATGTCCAGCTTGCTTTACGGCGTGAGCGCGCACGATTTCTCGATTTACGCCATCGTTACGATTGTTCTCAGCGCGGCAGCTTTGGTCGCCACCTATTTTCCAGCGCGCCGCGCCATGACCGTCGACCCAATGGTCGCGCTGCGCTATGAATGACCTTCGTTACGCATGGCGCTCGCTTTTGAAGCGCCCGGGTTTTGCGCTCCTTGCGGTCGGTACACTCTCGCTCGGTGTTGGAGCATCGACGGCGATCTTTAGCGTGGTCGATGCGGTCCTTTTAAGGTCATTACCGTATCCCTCTCCCGATCGTCTTGTCGAAGTCACCGAGCTGAATGAAACGGGGCGGGGGATGCCCTTCGCGCAGCCGAACTTTGACGATCTTGCAGCGCGCAATCACAGCTTCGAAGCGCTCGCAGCCTATACCCGCAGTTCTGAAGCAGTGGCGGGGGGAAGCGAACCTGTCCGCACAAACGTCTCCGGAGTTTCGGCGGAGTTTTTTCGTGTGCTCGGTGTCGTGCCAGTCGTAGGACGCACTTTCACCGCCGAGAAAAATCCAGTCGCGGTGGTCAGCTACGGTTTTTGGAAACGGATGCTCGGAGGTCGGACGAATTTGGAAGGATCCGCGGTTCGGTTTGCCAATCGCAGTTTTTCGGTTATCGGCGTCCTGCCGCCGAAAACGGAATTTCCGTCCGGCATCGACGTCTGGTTCCCCAGTTCCGTGGTCTATCCTTATTACGAATCGAGGACGGCACATAATTTTCGGGTGATCGGTCGCTTGCGTGTCGGCGTATCATTTCAGCAGGCGAATGTTGAAGTCGCATCGATTGGTCGCGCGCTAAAAATCGAGCACGGTTCGCAAACAGATGCGGCCAGTTTTGGATTACTGAACTTTCGCGAGCGATTCGTCCGCGACATTCGCAGCGTCCTTTTTGTGTTGTGCGCCGCGGTTGGATTGCTGCTCGCGATTTCGTGTTCGAACGTAGCGAATCTTCTGCTCGTGCGTGCGACTGCGCGCCGCAAGGAAGTAGCTTTGTGCGCTGCGCTGGGCGCATCGCGTGCCAGGCTCGCCAGACAATTTATCGCGGAGGCGCTGCTGACGGCATTTGTCGCCGGGGGATTCGGCACCTTGCTCGCGTCCTGGAGCCTGCGATTGATCGTGGGCGTTTACCACAGCGATCTTCCGCGGGTTGGCGAGATTGGCATCAACGCGAACGCTTTTTTGTTCACATTTGCGATCTCGTTAGGCACAGCGCTCGTGCTCGGCCTGGTGCCCGTCTTTCACGCTTCAGGAAGAGAGCTTCAATTCGATTTGAAGGAAGTCGGCCGCGGTTCGGGTGGGGCGTCGCAATCCCGTGCCGGCAATTTACTGGTCGCTGCGCAGATTGCGCTGACTGTGATGCTTCTCGTGGGCGCTGGTCTGCTCGGCCGGAGTTTTCAACGGCTGTTAGCAATCGATCCAGGTTTCGACATAGAACACACTTTGGCGATGACAGTGCTCTTGCCGCAACCGGAAACGCCGGACGCACTGCGTCGACTTGCGGAATTTAATCACCATCTCATCGAGCGGATCGAGGCTTTGCCGGGCGTTACAAGCGCTGGCGGAACGAGCGCCTTGCCGATGAGCGGCAACGGCGCTAACGGAACTTTCGTCGAGGAACGAAGCGGAACCGCACCGGAAACGTTGCAACAACTGATTCGACAAATGGACGCTCGCGCGCCGAACGAACGGATGCGCGACGCCGATTATCGGGCAACCAGCGCCGGATATTTCGCCGCTATGCGGATTCCATTGATTCGCGGCCGTCTCTTTCAGGGGAGCGACGGTCCGGATTCGCCGCATGTGGCCGTCGTCAGTCAGTCGCTCGTGCGACGTTATTGGCCTAACGAAGAGCCGATCGGTAAACAAATTGAGTACGGAAACATGGACGGCGATTTCCGGCTTTTGACAGTTGTCGGCGTAGTTGGTGACGTTCGAGACAACGGATTGGACCATGACGCGCGACCAACGGTTTACACAAATTATTTTCAACGGCCCGCGAGCACATCCGAATTCTCGATCGTGGTGCGCGCCCGCGTCGATGAAAAGGCGCTAACCGAAGGGATGCGTCATGAGGCTCGCGCGTTAAACCCAGACGCGCCGGTACAGTTTCAAACCCTGGAGCAGGTCGTTTCGACATCATTCGACAATCGCCGCTTCAGCATGATGATGCTCGGCATCTTCGCGGCCGCGGCCTTAGTGCTCGCAACAGTCGGTCTCTACGGCTTGCTCTCCTACATGACTTCGCAGCGCACCACGGAGATCGGTATCCGAATGGCTCTCGGTGCGCAACGAGTGGACATGCTTCGGCTGATTTTGAGGAAAGGTCTCGTCCTATTGGCAGGCGGACTTGTAACAGGGGCCTTTTTGTCGCTTTGCTCCACCTGGCTGTTGCGATCGTTTCTATTCGGGATCGGATCGACCGATCTTATTACTTACGCAATTGTCGTGTTGTTGTTGGGCATCACCGCCGCGATTGCTATTTATTTTCCGGCGCGACGAGCGATGGCGATCGACCCAATGATAGCGCTGCGAGACGAATAGGCGCAACTAACCGACAATCTGAACGCCTTCGCGTGCAGTACGTTGCCCGTACAATTTGCTCAAACGTTTCGTCATCGGGCCTACCTTGCCGTCGCCAATCGTGCGATTGTCGATCTTGATCACGCCGGCGAGTTCGCCCATGGTTCCCGTGCAAAATACTTCATCCGCGCCGTAGACATCGACCGGCGATAGATCGGCTTCGATGCAGCGGATTTTTTCCGCGGCACAGATTTCCATTACCGTTGCGCGCGTAATTCCTTCGGGACAGGCGACCGGTTTGCTCGTGGCGAGGTCGCCTTTGCGCACGATGAAAACGTTAGTCGCGTTGGTTTCTGCGATAAAGCCGTTGGTGTCGAGCATGAGAGCATCATCTGCTCCCGCATTGTTCGCTTCGATCTTGGCCAGAATTGAATTCAGCGAGTTCGCGTGATGAATCTTCGCGTCGAGAACTTCGGGTGGGGGGCGCCGTGTCTTGCTCGTGATCAGCGTGAGTCCTGTTGTCGAATAAACGGGCGCCTTGTGTTCGGCTAAAACGATTAATGTCGGTCCGTCTTGATTCAGACGCGGGTCCATTCCCGAAGTAATTTTGATCCCTCGACTGAGAGTAAGGCGAATATGGACACCCTCGTGCATTTGGTTTGCCGCCAGTGTCCGTTTGATTTCTTCGACGATTTTTTCCCGGGCCGGGATTTCCGCGAATGAAAGGGCGCGTGCTGACTTTTCCAACCGATCGAGATGCTCGTGCAATTTGAAGATTCGGCCGTTGTAGAGTCGCAGTCCTTCCCAAACGGCATCGCCGCCTTGCACTGCCGAATCGAATGGGCTGACCCCGGCCTTATCGCGATGCAACAGCTTACCGTTGACGTTGACGATCAGGTCGCGGTTCTTCGGATTAAATTTCTGGAGCATTTCCGACCATGGATTACACGGATTTCACTGATTCGGACAAAAAATAATCCATCCGTAATATCCGTGCGATCCGTGGTTTAACGAAGTCTGTGTTTGTAAAGGTCTTCGTAACATTCGCGACAACGCTCGTAAACTTCGCGATGCGAAATCGGAATAATTCCTTCGCGTGGCTTGTAGGCCTCGAATGAGGTCGATCTCGCCACCGCGTCGTACCAATGCTTCGCCCAAACGCCGTCAGTTTCGCGCAGGCCCGGTGGCCACGATAACATCTTCTTGTCGAACGAGACGCCAATCGTGTCGCACAGAAGTCGCAAAGTGTGTTCGGGGTTCTGCAGGACGTCGCGTGCATCGACCACCGGCGGTGTTGTGTGAGTTCGCTCGCGGACGAAATTGAAGATCTCGCGTTGCTGAACGAACCCGAGATCTTCCAGCGCCGGGCCGGGATTTTTCTTGATGTAAGAGAGGATCACCTCCTGAGGGTCGCGGATCAGAAAGCAATTCGTTAAATCGACCAGCCATTTGCGGTCGATCTCCGGAAGGAGGTGATGTGTCATCTGTTTCTGGAAAAAGATGCGTTTTCCGCCGGGAATCGGCTCTTTGGTCAGATCCCTGATGATCTTGGGCCAGTCCGTCTCGCCGGCGCCGATGATTTCTGCCGCTCCGGGGTGACCCTTGGCAGTTCTCTCTAAATAGTAGGCATAAAATGGCTCGTCGATTACCGTCGTGTCAGAGCGGTTGGCCCAGGCGCGCATCATTGCGGTCGAAATATTCCGCGGGCCGGACCACATCGCGATGCGAATGGGCAGCGAGGTCATGGTCTAGCCGAAAATCAGGAGATGAATCGATTCCGGTAGTTGCTGTGCGACATTGGTGGCAACGCTGCCCCGGAGTAATTTGGCCATAGCCGTCCGTTGGGAAGCGCCGATCATGAGATAATCGACGCCCATCGTCGCGGCAAGATCGACAATAGTCGCCGCTGCATCCTGACTGACCGCGTACAACGGCACGACTGAAACATTCCGTTCCTGCCCAAGCTTTGCCATGCTGGCCATAATTGCGTTTGCTTCGGGATCGTCTTGCCATTTTGCGCGCCCGAGGGGCGTAGCGGCCGCAGTGTAGTAGATTGCTACCTCTTTTACGAAGAGCACGAACAGACACGCGTCGCGCAGTTGCGCCTCGTCGAGAGCAAAGCTAAGCACCGGCGTAATGCCTCGCGCTGCAACCATGATCTTTTGACCTTCGCTTAGCCGCGATCTCATCGTTGCCGCAATGTCCGGTGAGACCATGTTGGCGACTTCGCGGGTGACCGTTACAGTCGTTAGCCCCTGTCGTTTCAGTGTGTAGGCGCGCACAGCGAGGCCGCCGATCAAAACAGCGACCACAAATTGAAGAGCGTCGAGTTTTGTGTGCGCCAGCGTCAACTCGACGAAGGTGAGAACGATAAACGTGACGCCAAAGAGAACACGGTCGTACCAGGTGAAGCCTACGCTGCGATTGAACGTACAAGAACCGACATTCACCGTGATCGCGCCGACCACGCCAATCGCGTAAAGGCCGGCCAGCGACGTGAAGTTCGCGACAAAAAGAAGAACCACAGTTGGCAGTCCGACTGAGATTAGCAGTGGATATATCGGAACGCCGTGACTATTCAGTTGTCGGAACTGGCGGGGCATCTCGCCGTCGCGCGACATCATGTAGAGCAAACCGATGATGGCGACGATGGCGGTATTGGCAGCGCTGAGCAGCAAGAGGAAGAAAACGATTCCGACCACCCAACCAAAGAAATTTCCGAAAGCAGGCGAGACCGTGGCAGTCGCAAACTGTTCTCCAATGAAGCGCAGCATGTCTTCGCTTCGCAGCTCAATAACCGACGCGATCGACGACGGGTCGAAAAGATGAAGCGTTTTTCCGAGCACGGATGGCAGCGAAAGCATTGCCCAACCGAGCAGCGCGGTTCCGACGACAACTTCAATCGCCACCGGTACAATTGCCTTGAGTGATTCACGGGCCACGCTTGGACGGTCCATGGTCGATCCGGGATCGAGTTTCATTACCCCCGTGACGTTGGCGATCGACTCGGCGCCGGAGAGAGCCAGGATTACGCCAACAAATTGGACCCAAAGCGTGCCTAGACTTTCCTGCCGCGGCTGCAGGAATTTTGTCGTCAAATGCGGCGCACTGATGCCGATGAGAACCAAAACGACGATCAGTGTCGGCAGCGACAAGGCGACCGCCAGACTTCCAGAATGTTTCGGCCCGTAGTAATTGATCAGGCCCATCAAGAGCAGCATGCCGATTGTGGCGAGCGCGATATGGTCGCGAAGGAGTTTGATCCAGGCAATGTGCTCCGCGCCCGACGTGATGTAGCTGATCGCCGACCAGCCACTCAGCGCGGCCGTCACGGTTAAATCGGCCAGCAAAAGCAAAGCGCCAACCACGGCGAGCAGGCGCCCTTGCGACCGGGCCGCAGAATAAACGCCGCCGCCATCGGGAAAATGGCGACAGATCACGATGTAATTGATTCCGACTAGCCCAGTGAGGGCGCAGACCGCGAGAATGATCGGCAGGGACGAGAATCCCGCGGCTAGGAAAGCAAGACCGATGACATAGGCCTTGCTCGTACCCCAGTCGCCATAGAGCAACGCTGCGGCCCGTTTCCAATCCACATTGCGCGGGCGATGCACCGCGCCGCTCTCGGTAACTATCAAATCAGCCATTTCGCGTGGGGTGACTGTTCACTGGGGCTTCCGCCGCTGACAAGCGGTTTCTTAGCGCTGGATTTTAACGAAATTTTAATGAGTTGGGTGCGCGCTTTAATTAACGTCGTTGGTTGCGTCCGGTCATACTGATTATGTGAACGCCCGCGATTTCGGCCAGCTTGCCTTGTTCATCGGCGGCCTGCTCGCGGTTACGCCGCCACTCGGACGATTCATGGTGCGCGTCTTCGCAGGAGAGCGGCATTTTCTCTCGCGCCTTTTCGGACCGGTCGAACGCTCGATCTACAAACTGTCCGATGTCGATCCAACGCAGGAAATGTCCTGGAAGGCATACGCGATCGCGATGCTCATCTTTAACATCGCCGGTGGCGCGTTGTTGTTGGTGATGGAACTGACGCAGCAGTGGCTCCCGTTCAATCCGCAACATCTGTCGAATGTTCCCTTCGCTCTCGCCTTCAACACGGCGGTGAGCTTCATGACCAACACAAACTGGCAGGCGTACTCCGGCGAGAACACGATGAGTTATTTCACGCAAATGGCCGGGCTGGCTGTGCACAATTTCGTAAGCGCGGCGACCGGTATCGCCATCGCGGTCGCCTTGGCGCGGGGACTGGTGCGCAAACAGGCGAGCGGCATTGGAAATTTTTGGGCCGATCTCACCCGCTGCACGCTCTACATCCTGTTGCCGTTGTCGATCTTGATCGCGGTTGTGCTCGCGCAACAAGGCGTCGTGCAAACTTTTGATGGCTATCCGACTGCTACGACGCTTGAAGGCGCGTCTCAGCAAATTCCGCTTGGGCCGGTCGCGTCGCAGATCGCGATCAAACAGCTCGGAACAAACGGGGGCGGATTTTTCGGGCAAAACAGCGCGCACCCGTTCGAAAATCCAACGCCGTTAAGCAACTTCGTTGAAGTTTTTGTCATCTTCTGGCTCGGCTCTGCGCTCGTTTACATGTTCGGCCTGACGGCGAAAGATCGTCGCCAAGGGTGGGCGATTTGGGCCGCGATGTTCGCACTTTTTCTGGCGGGATTCGCGACGCTTTGGTGGGCTGAGCTGCAACCGAACCACGCGGTTGGTCTGACAACGCCTTCACTCGAAGGCAAAGAAGTCCGCTTTGGGCAATTCAACTCCGCGCTCTTCGCCACTGTGACGACCGATGCTTCCTGCGGCGCGGTCAACATGATGCACGACAGCCTTACTCCGCTCGGCGGTTTGGTTCCGTTTATCAACATGATGCTTGGTGAAGTGATCTTCGGCGGAGTCGGCGCCGGATTCTACGGAATGCTGATGTTCGTTCTGCTCACCGTCTTCATCGCCGGACTAATGGTGGGACGAACACCGGAATATCTCGGAAAAAAAATCGAAGCGCGCGAAGTGAGTTGGGCGGTTGTGGCCGTTCTCGCGCCGCCGGTGGTGATTCTTTGCGGCAGCGCGCTGACCATGTTGTATCCGGAAGCGCTCAAGAGTCTGAACAATGGCGGCCCGCACGGTTTGAGCGAAGTGGTCTACGCGTTTGCATCCGCGGCGGCAAATAACGGCAGTGCTTTCGCCGGTATCAACGCCAACACCGATTGGTACAACTACATGCTCGCGTTCAACATGTTTGTTGGACGTTTTGCAGTCATCATTCCCGTCCTCGCTATCGCCGGTAGCCTGGCGCAAAAGAAAACATCGCCGCCGTCGAGCGGCACATTTCCGACGAACGGTCCTATCTTCACCATTCTTTTGATCTCGGTCGTTTTGATCGTAGGCGCGCTGACGTTTTTCCCTGTTCTTTCGCTCGGCCCGGTGGTCGACCACTTCATCATGCAAGCCGGGCGCACCTTCTAATTATGAGCGCAAGGTCGACATCTTCCATTTTCGATCCGGCCCTGATTCGTCCCGCGATTGGCGATTCGTTCAAGAAACTGGATCCGAGAGTGCAATGGCGCAGTCCGGTCATGTTCGTCGTTCTCGTCGGCGCGGTTTGGACTTCGGCGATCACGATTTTTCATTTCAGCAGTTTCAATTTCCAAATCACGATTTGGCTCTGGTTCACATTGCTGTTCGCAAATTTTGCGGAAGCGATGGCCGAAGGCCGAGGCAAAGCGCAGGCCGAAGCGCTGCGCCGCATGCGCACGACCACCATGGCGCGGCGGTTGCAAAACGGTCGCGAGGAAAAAATTCCGGCGAGCGCTTTGAAGAAAGGGGACATTGTTGTTTGCGAACCTAACGACCTCATTCCCGGTGACGGTGAGGTGATCGAGGGAATTGCGAGCGTCGATGAATCCGCCATCACCGGCGAATCCGCGCCGGTCATTCGCGAAAGCGGCGGTGACCGCAGCGCCGTGACTGGTGGAACGCGCGTCCTCAGCGATCGCATCGTCGTTCGGATTACGAGCGAGCAGGGAAACACTTTCATCGATCGCATGATCGCGCTGGTCGAAGGCGCGCGGCGGCAAAAAACGCCGAACGAAATTGCGCTCAGCATTCTGCTGGTCAGCTTGACCGCGCTTTTCATTCTCGCCGTTTTCACACTCCCGGCGTTCGCGCATTACAGCGAAAATGCTGCCGGTCAGAAAAATGCGGTCAACGTCAGCATTCCGGTCTTGGTTTCGCTCCTGGTTTGTTTGATTCCGACGACAATCGGTGGGCTACTCAGCGCCATCGGTATTAGCGGAATCGATCGGCTGGTCCGGCAAAATGTTCTCGCTACGAGCGGGCGCGCAGTTGAAGCCGCGGGCGACATCGACGTTCTCCTTCTTGATAAGACCGGGACAATCACGATGGGCAATCGCATGGCGGTTGCTTTCCATGTCGCGCCCGGCGTTGAAGAAGGTTATCTCGCAGGCGCGTCACAACTCAGCTCGCTTGCCGATGAAACACCCGAAGGCCGCAGCATTGTTGTGCTCGCAAAAGAAAAATTCGGTTTGCGTGCGCGGGAAATGCACGAACTGGAAGCGACGTTTGTTCCGTTCACGGCCCAAACACGAATGAGCGGAATCGATCTGCACGCGAACGGCGCGCAGCCCACAATCAGCATTCGCAAAGGCGCGGCGCAATCAATTCAGAGTTTTGTCGAATCAAATGGTGGCGCGTTTCCGCAGGTTGTCGCCAAAACCGTCGATGAAATTTCGCGGCGCGGCGCGACGCCGCTCGTCGTCGCGGAGGATCGACAGACCCTCGGCGTCGTCGAACTCAAGGACATTGTGAAAGGCGGAATCAAGGAGCGCTTCGCCCAACTGCGCAAGATGGGCATTCGCACGGTCATGATTACCGGTGATAATCCACTCACCGCGGGCGCGATCGCTGCCGAATCAGGCGTGGACGATTTCATGGCGCAAGCGACGCCGGAAGATAAACTACGCCGCATTCGCGCCGAGCAGGCGGAAGGCCGCCTTATCGCGATGACCGGCGACGGAACAAACGACGCGCCCGCACTCGCGCAAGCCGATGTCGGCGTGGCGATGAACACGGGCACCCAAGCCGCGCGCGAAGCGGGCAACATGGTCGATCTCGACAGTAACCCGACCAAGCTCATTCAAGTTGTCGAGATCGGTAAGCAACTTCTGATGACGCGCGGCGCCCTGACCACATTTAGCATCGCCAACGATGTCGCAAAATATTTTGCGATTCTGCCCGCAATGTTCGGATCGCTGTATCTCGCTGAAGGTGCGCAAGCTGGGCCGTTAGCCGCACTCAACATCATGCGATTGCATTCGCCGGAAAGCGCGATCCTGAGCGCGGTGATTTTCAATGCGCTGATCATCGTTGCGCTGATTCCGCTGGCGCTCGCCGGTGTAAAATATCGCGCGGTTGGCGCGGCCCAGATTCTGGTCCGCAATCTTCTAATCTACGGTGTCGGTGGACTAATCGCGCCGTTCATAGGCATCAAACTGATCGACCTCGTGCTGGTTGCGTTGCATTTGGTTTAGCGAATGAAAGCAATCGTATTCATCTTTGTGCCAATTGCGCGCGTTCAGGATTTCAGTGAACGCTTTTCCGATTGCCTGGATATTCTTCCCGATTCGGCCGCGCTCACGAAAGCGGTCGAGGCCCGGCGTAGAAACGCGGATTCTTACGCTTTCTGGACTTGGTTTCTGCCCAACCCGCTCCGGCAACCGAGGCAAGTCCGATGAAGATAGTCATTCAATCGCTGCGCATCTATATAGTACTGACTTTGCTGACAGGCATTCTCTACCCCCTGGCACTGACTGGAATCGCGCAGCTCCTTTTTCCAAAGCGAGCCAACGGTTCTAGAATCGTTCAGAACGGCAAGCTTATCGGATCGGACCTGCTGGCGCAGAAGTTTGAATCGCCGCGCTATTTTTGGCCACGTCCATCAGCCGCGGATTACGCCACGGTCGCTTCCGGTGCGAGCAACAAGGGGCCAACCAGCACGGATCTCAAGAAATCGATCGACGAGCGCCGAGAAAAATTTGGAAACGATGCGCCTGTTGATTTACTGACTGCTTCCGGCAGCGGACTCGACCCGCACATTTCGCCGGAGGCGGCGCGTTTGCAGATCCAGCGCGTTGCCGATGCGCGCAAGATGTCGATCCAGCAAATTTCGTCACTTGTCGATCAAACAATGGAGCCACCGCAATTCGGATTTCTCGGAGAACCGCGCGTGAATGTCCTGCGTCTCAACCAAGCGCTTGATCAACTTCGGTAAAGACAGCGATTTCAAATCAATCCAAGGAGTAAAATTGAACAAGAATAAATGCCTGAGGAACATCATGCTGGCGTTGTTGGCGGTACTCGTATTCGGCGTTCCCGCAGTTCGTGCGCAAGAAGCGACCAACACCGCGCTTCAACCCAAGGCGAGAGCAGCGAAGGGGAAATCCAAAGCAAAGGCCGAATCCCGAGCCAAATCAAAGGAGGAACAAGAGAAGGCCGAAAAAATCGCCCGCAAAATGCGTGAGCCTTTTTGGAAGCGTTTGGATGAAGCGGTGCTCGAACAATTGGGAACTCCGGCTTATACGCCGCCAGAACCCGGTGCCACTCCGACGCCGCGCCGTATTCCACCGGCGCCATTCGATTCACCGCCTTATCCTTCAAGCGATTGGCAAATCGGCGGAAGCACGATTATTGGCGATCCGGGCGAGCTTCCGCCCTACCCGTTGATGCAGGCGATCTACGACGGACCAGGCGGCGACGCTTGGAAGAGGAGCAAAGTCCAGATTTATGGCTGGGTAAATTTCTCGGGCAATATCAGCACGTCGCATCCGTCCAATGCGAGCCAGAACGGAAATTTTCCGTTGATCTATGACGAGCGACCGAATCGGATGGAGTTGAATCAATTCGTTGTCTATCTCGAGCGGTTGCCGGATGAGAATCAGACCGATCATATCGATTGGGGTTTCCGAATCTCGACGCTCTACGGTCTTGATTACCGTTTCACTATTTCGCGCGGGCTGTTCAGCGATCAACTGCTACGACACAACAGTTACACCGGGTTCGACATGCCGATGGTTTATTTCGACCTATATCTCCCGCGCGTTTTCCAGGGAATGAACATTCGCGTCGGGCGCATCATTTCCGAGCCGGACATCGAAGCGCAGCTGGCGCCGAACAATTTGATGGCGACGCATTCGCTCCTTTACGGGTTCGATAACTATACCCAAACCGGAATCTTCACGACCACCAAGATCAACGATCAATGGACAATCCAAGCCGGCCTTTCCAACGGAACCGATGTCGCGCTTTGGCAAAAGGATCCGGGCAATCAGCCGACCGGCACGGTGATGATCCAATGGACGGCGCCCAACCAAATGGATTCGATTTACGCCGGCGACAACGCATTTAACGACGGCAAATTCGGTTACAACAATCTGCAACAGATCGTTGGGACCTGGACGCACAAGTTCAACGACAAGATCTACAGTGCCACTGAAGCCTGGTACATGTACATGGAAGACGCCATCAATCACCCGACCAAGGATGTGCCTTTTCAAAGCGGTTCGTTTCCGGTGAGGAGCGGTTATGCGCCGGAATGGGCGGTGTTGAACTACACGATGTTTCGATTTTCACGCGACGCCTTCTTCACCGTGCGTAATGAATATTTTAACGACAAGGTCGGCAGTCGCACCGGGTTTGCCACGCCGTATACCGAACATTCCGTCGGCATCACCTGGTGGCCGGACAAGTTGATCACTATCCGGCCCGAGCTTCGATACGATCATTCCTACGATGTCCCGGCCTACAACAACGGGACTCGGAAGGATCAGTTTGTTTTCACGACCGACGTAATCTTCCATTTTTAAGAAATTCTCGTCACACGTATTTAAAAATGCCGTCCACTTTAAAAAGACGTCATCGTTGGTTAGCGTCGTTCTTCGCGTTCGGCGTGAGCATGTGCGTCCTAACGATTGCGTTACTTCTTTTTCCCGGAACCGCGCTTGACGAACTGTGGCGGCTTAATCCTGATGCGCACGCCGTGTTTCAGGCAACCGGAGGATGGACGATAGCGATCATGCTCTTAGTTGGAACGGCGTGTCTTATTGCCGCCATTGGTTTATGGCTCGGAACTCTTTGGGGGACGCGAGTGGCGATACTCATTCTAGTCGTCAATATGATCGGCGATCTGAGTAACGCGTTGCTAAATTACGATTTTAGAACGTTGATCGGATTACCGATCGCTGCGGCAATGATTGTTTATCTGGCGCGATCCGAAAAGCTTTGCGCTCCGTTGAAATGCGGGTAGCTCGTTAGAAGATGAACATCTTGCAAAGTTTGTCTGCACTCGGATTCCTGTTGGCTGCAACCACTCTCGAAGTCAGCGGCGACGCTGTTGTAAGACTAGCTATTTACGATCAGGCGGGCCGCATGCGCTTAACCCACATATTGGTCGGCGCGATTCTTCTCTTGGGATATGGCACTTCACTTAATCTTGCGCCGGTCGAGTTCCGACACGTCGTCGGCCTTTATATCGCGACCCTTTTCGTCGTGTGGCAAATCATCAACTTCATTTTCTTCCGTACCTTGCCTAATCTGCCGATCTTCGTGGGCGGCACACTGATTGTAATTGGCGGATTGGTGGTAACCTTCTGGAAACCAGCTTATTCGCCCTAACAGCAATCGTGGGTAAACTCATCCTATGAGCGAGGCCGAACGGCCTGACCCTGATGCGCTTCTCGCGCAACTCAAACGCGAAGAAACGGAGTCGACTCGCGGCAGGATAAAGATTTTTTTCGGAATGTCGCCGGGGGTGGGAAAGACCTACGCGATGCTGCAAGCTGCACAACAAAAGCTGCAGCAAGGCACCGAAGTCGTGATTGGCATTGTTGAAACGCACGGTCGCAAAGAAACGGAAGCGTTGACTGAAGGCATGCCGATCATGCCGCGTGCACAGTTCGAGTATCGCGGAACGAAACTCGAAGAGATGGATATCGACGCGATCCTGACATGGCATCCGGGTCTAGCGGTCGTCGATGAACTAGCCCACACCAACGCGCCGGGCTCGCGTCACCCGAAGCGTTACCAGGACGTGCTCGAACTGCTCGACGCCGGCATCGACGTCTATACAACGCTAAATGTTCAACACGTCGCCAGTCGCAGTGATACAGTGCGACAAATTAGCGGCATCACTGTTAGCGAAACCGTCCCGGATACGGTTCTCGATCTCGCCGACGAAATTATTCTGGTCGATCTCACACCGGAACAACTGCGCGCGCGCCTGGCCGAAGGAAAGGTTTATCTCGGCGAACGGGCGGAATGGGCGGCGAAGAATTTCTTCAGGGAAAGCAATCTCACGGCGCTGCGCGAAATGGCATTGCGTCTTGTTGCTGAGCACGTCGATCGCGACTTGCGCGACATTATGTCGGAGCAAAAAATCGTCGGCCCGTGGAAAAGTGGCGATCGATTACTCGTTGCGGTCAGCGCAAGTCCGTATTCGGAACGATTGATTCGTTACACGCGCCGTCTGGCGGCGTCGATGGAAGCATCATGGATTGTCACCAACATCGAACGTCCGCGCCCGCTTTCGCAAGAGGAACAAACGCGCTTGACCCGCTACCTGGCGCTGGCCCGGCAACTTGGTGCCGAAGTAATCTCAACGCCGGGAGTCAACATTGCCGAGACCTTGTTGCGCGTTGCGCGCGCGCACAATGTCACTCAAATCGTCATCGGTAAACCGCTCGGCGCGCGCTGGACAAGTCTTTTGAGACGCGATCCGTTGCGCTGGCTCATGCGTCACAGCGGCAACATCGACATCCACATGATTCCGGCCGATGAATCGGCCATGTCGGCGCGCAGCGAATCGATCGAGGAGCGGCTGGCGCGCGCGCCTTGGGGCGATTTTGGCGTTGCGCTTGGGATCGCGGCAGTGGTTACCGGAGTTTCGTTGTCGATTTTCGACTTCACCGGCTATTGGGCGGTGGCGCTTTTTTATTTGCTCGCGGTCGTGCTGGCGGCGACGCGATTACGCCGTTGGCCAACACTCTTTTTGGCCGCGCTCAGCGCCCTGCTCTGGGATTTTTTGTTCATCCCGCCGCGGTTCACATTTTACATCAGTCACCTTCAGGACTTCCTGATGTTTGGCGCGTATTTTGTGATCGCGATTGTGATTGGCCATCTGGCGACCCAATTGCGCGAGCGTGAACAATCCGAACGCCGACGTGAAGAAAGAGCGACCGCCTTGTATCGATTGACGCGCACGCTGGCTGCAAGTCGCGATTTGAACGAAGCATTGCCCAAAGTGCTGGGGTTGTTCAAAAGCTCTTTTGAAGCGGACGCGGCGGTTTGGTTGCGGGATGATTCCGGTCTGTCGCTTCATCAGGCGAGCTTGTTTATTCCATCTAATAAAGATGAAAGCGTCGCTACTTGGGCATTTCAGAAAAAACAAAGTGCCGGACGGTCGACCGATACATTGCCCGACGCCGAATCACTCAATGTGCCGTTGGTCACGGGCGACCGCGCCGAAGGCGTGCTTACAGTTAAGCTGATTAACTCGCCTACGCTGGAGCAGCGCGAACTTATTGACGCCTTTGCCGCGCAGCTTGCGCTGTTCGTCAACAAGGAGCGCACTTTGGAAGAGAGCCGCGAAACGCAGGTCGCCCGCCAATCGCAAAAACTCCAGAAGACACTTTTCGATTCGGTTTCACACGAACTGAAAACGCCGCTGGCGGCAATGACCGCGGCATTGCAGCAGCCGAAACCGGACTGCTCTGAGTTGCAACAAGCTGCGCGGCGTCTCACCCGCACCGTCGATCATTTACTCGACGCGACGCGTTTGGAGTCCGGTCTTCTCCAGCCAGTGCGAGAATGGTGCGATCCGGCCGAACTCGTGCGCGAATCCATCGCCGTATCGGAATTAAAGGATGGCGACGTGCGAATCAATATCGCCAAAGACTTGCCGGCGATCTCAGTGGATTCACGTTTGATCCAACAAGCTCTCGGTTCGCTGATTTCGAATGCCGTTGCGCACGGCACTAGCGATCGGCCGATCGAAGTGAGTGCGGCCCGCGACGATTCCATGCTCGTCATCTCGGTAGCTGATCACGGTCCCGGTCTTGCCCCCGGTGAAGAAAATAAAGTTTTCGAAAAGTTTTATCGCGGTCGAAGGACTCGTCCCGGTGGTCTCGGCCTCGGACTCTCCATCGCGCGTCAATTGGTCGAAGCCCATGGCGGGACCATCGTGGCCCACAATCGCGAAGACGGCGGTGCGCGTTTTTCCATTCATCTTCCCATCGGCGAAGCGATGCGATTGCCGAACGAAGCGACGGCGTGAAACCGGTCGCGTTAATCATCGACGATGAGGTGCAGATTCGCCGCCTTCTTCGCGTCGCGCTTGAAGGAGAGAATTATCAAGTGCACGAAGCTGAAACCGGCGAGCAAGGTTTGATTGAAATCGCGAATCGTCGTCCTGCGATCATTTTACTCGATCTTGGTCTGCCCGACATGGAAGGGCTCGAGGTTTTGAAACGGCTGCGCGAATGGAGCGAAGCGCCAGTGCTCGTTTTATCTGTGCGTGATGATGAAGCCGGTAAGATCGCTGCGCTCGACGCCGGCGCGGAAGATTACGTCACGAAGCCATTCAGCACGCCGGAGCTTTTGGCGCGTCTTCGCTCGGCGCAACGCAAGACTCGCCCGCAGGAAGAAGTCTCCGTTTTCAAAGACGGAGACCTGATTGTCGATCTTAGCGCCCGCCTGGTGACGCGCGCCGGCCACGAAGTGAAGCTGACCGCCACTGAATACGCATTGCTTCGATTGTTTGTTCGACATCCGGGGCGTGTTCTAACCCATCGCTACATCTTGCGCGAGATCTGGGGGCCGAAATCCGAGGAACATCGACAATACTTGCGCGTCTATGTCACGCATTTGAGGCAAAAGATTGAGCCCGAGCCGGCGAATCCGCGTCTAATTAAGACTGAGTCGGGAATCGGTTACCGATTTGTCGCTTAGATTTCAAGTTTCGCCATTTTTTGCGTGTGCCTCCGCGTCTTCCACCGACAAGACGCCAAGCCCATAGCTGTAGCGACGGCCCCAGGCGTGCATCGCGTCCTTCGTCGGTTGGAAAAATTTCTGGGCAATTAGCGTCGGCACGAACGCGCTCAAAATCACCACGGTCACCAAAATCGTGTATTGCCGTTGATCGATGATGTGGTTCTGAAATCCGAACAGCGCGGAAATCGTTCCGAAGGTCAGGCCCGTCGCCATCAGCGATGTCGTGTAGGAAGCTTCCCGTCGGTTCATGAAGTGAGTCCGCGCGAGCGGCCACACGCCGACAGTTTTCGTTAGCATTTTTAATAGAAGCAAACCGATGATGACCGCAGAGGCCGGCCATAGCGCTGGCAGAGACACGTAAAGGCCCGCTTTGATGAAATAGAATGGCGTGAACACGGCAAAGGCAATGCTCCGCATCCGATGGACCAGGGTTTTGTCACGAACAAAAACGCCCGCGACGACGAGACCAACGAGATAAGCTGGCAAGACTGCTTCGCTTTTTGCAGTTGTGGCGAGACCACCGAGAAAGAACAGAATGAAGAGAATGAATTTTACTTCCGGCTCGCTGACGCGAGTGGCTCCGAACTTGTTGATGATGGCGTTGGTCCAGCGTGGCATGAACCAGAGTGTGATAAGCATCGCGATCACGAATACCAGGAGCCAAAGATTGTAATTGGCAAAGAGCCCGCCCAGGGCGAGGACGGTTCCGAAGTCGGTGATAAAACACGCGGCCAAAATCATTTTGCCCATCGCGGTGTCACTGAAACCGCCTTCGATCATTACCGCGTAAACGACGGCAACGGATGTGGTGGAAAGCGCAATGCCGGCGATTTGCGCCTGATGCAGCGGCCAGCCGAGAACGAATTGGGCAACCAACCAAATAACACCGAAGGGGACGGCGAAGGACAGTACGCCGATCAGAAGACTTGCGCGCAGATTTGCCTTCAACGAACGCGGGTCAATCTCTGCTCCAGCGAGGAATGTCAGGACGCCGCTTCCAAGTAAGGCGAGGAAATTGATCCACTCGTCGCTCGCGGCGAGATGAAGAAAATTGCCGGCAATTACGCCGATGAAGATTTCGATCAGCGCGACGGAAATTCCGGTGCGAATCGACACCAAACTCGCGACCAGCGCGAGTGCCATCCAAATTGCAGCGACGAACCAAACGTTTTGGAAAATGACATTCGTGGCGCTGAAACTGAGCCAAATGTAATTAAGCATAATAAAACTCCTGTCTGCGCATTTCTGCGCGCGCAGGAGTCATTAGCTCTGAAAACCGTCAGCGCAGTTCTCCCGAAATTGGGAAGGCAAACTCCATTGCCTGAGTGGATTTTAGCAACGCGGGTCGACGCCGCAAGCGGCGATCTTCAGGAACCGAATTTCCCGTAAACCGCGATCAACGGATAAAAGCAGCGATATTTGCTGTGATAATCGCTGACGAATCCGTCTTCGGTGCGGATCTCGACGTGGCCGTGAGTCCGATTTCCGTAGACGAGAACAGCGCCAACTGGCGCCTGGTAGGGATCGCGAATCGGTAATCGTCTAAATCCGTAACTGCGCATCAATTCGTCGCCCGCATCGGCCGCGTAGGCACTCTTTGGGTAGGAACTGATAATGCCGGCCGAGAACAAGGCGTGTTTAACGTAGTGCCAGCACTCTCCTTGGGAGTGAGCATTTGCTCGTTCTTGCGCCAGCGTCGCCGCGTGCGCGAGTTTTGGATCAAGGCGCGGATCGATCTTCGCGAAAGGATGAACGATCGGCTTGGTCCAATAATGCCGGATAATCTTGACCGAAGTGACCTGGCCGGACGCGTCGCGATAAACAAACTTCTTTGTCGATTGTTCGAGGCCCTCCGCGTCAATAGCGGGGACGCCAAGAGTGAGTCCAACCCCAATGAAAACGGCCAGGGCGAGGGATCGTCGCACGGGAACGGTTAATCGCAGGGAATATGCCATTGGGCAAGGCGAAATTCAGTTTTTCCCGATGAGATCGTAATAATTTAAAAAATTTGCGCCGGAAAGGAAACCACTCTATAGGTCAATCCCGATTCTTAGTTAAAAAAACCTGCTCATTCCGTGGGTTTCTGTCGAATGCTCGTTGGGGCGAATTCGTCGAAATATGGGTATCAAGTTTTCAACAACAACGTTTGCCTTTCTTTTTTTGAGCGCGTCTTCGCTTTTTGCGCGTGAGGAGTCGATTCTCGCGCGCATTACCGTGTACTGGCCGGGCGAAGGTCAAATCCGTGCCTGTTCCAATGGCGCGCGACTGCGGGCCGGCCATGTTGCCGTCGATCCGAAACGCATTCCCTATGGTAGCCACATCATTTTTTCCGATTCCGAATGTGTGGCAGTGGATAGTGGCCCCGGCGTGGTGAACCGCACCGCCGCGCGGGCGTGTGGAAGAACCGCGGCGCAGCGGAATGCCATTGTGATTGATCGTTTCTTTGAATCGAAACAAGCAGCGCTAGCCTGGTCCAACGCTCATCCGCAATTCATGACTGTGCGGGTGCAATCGCCTGAATCTGCGCGGCGGCTGGTCGAGATCATTACTACCGAGGGAACGGCGAAGGCGGGGCCAAATGAGAAAGTCTCTGCGAGTGCGGCCGCGATGCCGGGAGGGAAACAACACGCTGGCGAAGGAGCGTTGCCGGAATTCGGCTCTGACAAGGTGGAGCTTCATCTGCCGCTCGATTCGTTTCTGCGATCGGTCCGCCGAACCTGAGATGAAACGATCGACGCTGATTTTCTTGCTAGGAGTGACTGCGTTGCCTAACGGTTTTGCGCGCGATGTTTCGCAGCCCAACTCGCTGCTCGCAAGGGTGACAGTCTATTGGGCCCGCGGTGGGCGTGGATCGGACCAGTACACGCGACAGCACAAATCGGCGACTGGTCAGCGTTTGCAGCAGGGGCATTGCGCGGTGGATCCGCGAAAGATTCCATTTGGCAGCAAGGTCGTTCTTCCCGACGGAACGGCGCTCAGTGCGGTCGATACGGGAACGGCCGTTCAAAATCGCAAGGCTGCTCGAAAGTCGGGCCGTACGCTCAACGAGCGTAACGCTGTCGTCGTCGACAAATTCTTTGAGACCAAACGCCAGGCGCTGCTCTGGGCGAACTCGAACCCGCCGTTTGTGAACGTCAAAGTGGTTCCGCCGAATGCTCCGCCAGTCGCGAAGCCGAACATTACCAACGCGCAGCCGATCGCCTTGGCTACGGCAGCAACACCGAACCGGGTTTTCTCAAATCCGCCGGTGCCTCAAAATAGCGTCGCTTTGAATACCCCGAGTGGAACAGCGATCAGGAATCCGCTCGGCCGGCTCGGCCGTTAATTGTAGCGTCGTCGCTGCGACGCGTAAGTGCGACCCGCAGGGCCGCCCCTACAAGTTTACATCTTCGAGTAAACGCCGATCAGCGGACGAGGAGAAGGAATCTTTGAGCGAAAATCACTCGCAAAACCGTTCCGCGTTCTGATCTCGACGTGACCAGCGCCGTTCTTGTTGTTGTAAACGAGCACGGATCCGACCGGAGCTTTGTAGGGGTCGCGCACCGGCAATTTCTTGAAACCGTAATTACTCACCAACTCTTTGGCCGCGTCCTTTGCGTTGACCGTTTTCGGATAGGAACTGACTGCGCCCGACGCCATCAATGCTTCCTTCACGTAGTGCCAGCATTGCTCGCGCGAATGGGCATTGGCCCGTTCCTCCGCAATCGTCGCCGCCCGGCGCAATTTAGGATCAATCGAGGCATCCAATTTCGCGAACGGATGAACGATTTTCTTCGGGACGTATTTGGTGACGATGTCCGCCGAGTCGGTTTTCCCGTCGGCATCTTTAAAAACGAATTTCTGTTTGGCAGAAGTGACCATTTGGCCGTGAGCAACGCTCGCGGCGAGCAAAACCGATCCGACCATCAGCGTGAGATGAGGGGAACGGAAGCTGGTTTTCGGCATAAGAAGCGCCCCATATCGAGCAGGATCGCTGCCTGCGCAACCGGTTTTTTGGAAAAAAAGCTTGTATTTCGGGGGCGTTAATGGCTGTCAAAAAGACTAAAATTCCTATAACGAGGCCACGAATTCCACGATTCGTCGTCGCGTTTTTGTATCAGGTAATCGGCCGATCCCGCCCTGTAGGTCATCTTCGAGATGGCTCGGATTATTCGTCGCCGGAATGGCGCAAGTGACCGCCGGGTGAGCCACGATCCACTTCAAGAAAAACTGTGCCCAGGACTTGCAATCGAACTCCGGCACCCAATCCGGCAGCGGCTTTGAACGTACCCGGCTGAACAGATCGCCGCCTCCAAACGGCCGATTAATGACCACGGCAACTTGACGATCTTGCGCCAGCGGCAGAATGCGGTCTTCCGCTTCGCGTTCCATGACCGAGTAGTTGATCTGGAGGAAATCGAGCTTTTCAGCGCGCAGAACTTTCTCCACTTCGCCAAAGGCGCTCGCGTTGTAATGGGTGATACCGATGTAGCGAAATCGACCCTGCGCTTTCCAGTCCCGTATCGTTGCAAGCTGCGTTTCGACATCGACGAGATTATGCACCTGCATCAAATCGATCCGTTTGGTTTGTAATTGTGACATCGAGCGTTCCATCGATTCGATGCCAGCCTGCTTGCCGCGCGTCCAGACTTTGGTGGCGAGAAAGAATTTGTCGCGCAGCCCAAGCTTGCTTGTCAGTGCCCCGACGACTTCTTCGGCCCGTCCATACATCGGCGATGAATCAATGACCCGGCCTCCAAGCTTGACGAAAAGTGACAACACATCACCGAGCCGCTTTTCATTCGCCGGCGTCAGATCGACGTCGAACACGTTCCAGGTTCCCAACCCGATCACCGGCAGCTTTTCGCCGGAAGATGGAATCGCACGCGTCAGCATCGCTGATGATTCTGCGTGGCTGCGTCCGGCCGGCAAAAGAAAACCGGCGGAAGCGCTCCCAATCAATTTGGTCGCGTGGCGTCGCGTCATGTTGTTCATTGCTTGAAACGATAAACCTGCGTTCGTAATCGCCAACCATGAAGACAACGACCCGCCGCCAGTTTATCAAAACCTCGGCCGCCACTGGACTCGTGTTAAGCACGGGAGCGACATCCCTCTTTGGGGAGAAAGCCCTGAAACCGTTGCGCATTCTTATTCTAGGGGGGACCGGATTCACCGGTCCGTCTCAAGTTCGTTATGCGCTGAGTCGCGGTCACAAAGTCACAACCTTTAATCGCGGCAAAAAGCATCCGGGCGAACTCCCGACGGAAGTTGAGCAGTTGGTCGGCGATCGGAACGGCAAACTCGACGCTCTGAAGAATCGGCAGTGGGACGTGGTGATCGATAATCCGACGACTCTGCCGGCGTGGGTGCGCGACGCCGCACAAGTGTTGAAAGGAAACGTCGATCGTTACGTGTTCATCTCGACGATTTCGGTTTACCCAGATCCGCTGCCGGCCGCCGGGGTTGATGAAAATTCGCCCCTGCAAAAATACGAAGGACCAGATCCCTACAAGGAGACGATCGAAGCGGTGAGAGCATCGGGTTACAAAACCTATGGCCCGCTCAAGGCACTTTCCGAAAACGAAGCGGAGAAATGGTTCCCAGGAAAGACGTTGATCATTAGGCCTGGATTAATTGTCGGCCCGCGAGACGAGACCGATCGTTTCACTTACTGGCCGGTGCGAATCGATCGCGGCGGCGAAGTGCTCGCGCCGGGAACCAAAGAGGATCCCGTTCAATTCATCGACGGTCGCGACTTGGGCGAATGGACAATTCGAATGGTGGAAAATCGCGAGACTGGAATTTATAACGCGACTGGTCCAGCGAAGCCGCTTGGAGTTGGCGGAATGCTCGATGGAATTAAAGACGCTGAGAAATCGAACGCGACCTTCACCTTCGTGCCCTACGATTTTCTGAAACAACAGAAAGTCGAAGCCTGGTCGGACATGCCGGTCTGGGCCGGTGACGAGCTGGGCCTTTCGCGGACGAAAATCGATCGGGCACTGAGCAAAGGCTTAGCATTCCGGCCGCTCGCCGATACCGCGCGCGACACGCTGGCTTGGTTCAAATCCCAGCCGAAAGATCGACAATCGAAAATGCGCGCTGGTTTAACATCTGAACGCGAGAACGAAATCTTGAAGGCTTGGAAGACGAAAGCATGAATCAGGGGAGCGCACGCGTCTCGCGTGCTATGCCAGTCCGGCTCGGACTTCGGCGCCTCGCCGAACGAAATCTGAGTAACAAAGAAAGAATTTCCGGCGGGGGCGCCGGGAACAACACCCGAGGCGGGTGTGCTCCCCAGAAATGAAAAAATTCTTCGCCAAAATTGTCGACGTAAAACCGAACGAGCTTCGCGCTCTCTGGCTCGGGTTCGCTTTTTTCTTTGTTGTTCTGGCCGGCTACTACGTCATCCGACCGGTGCGCGATAACATCGGAGCTAACTACTCCGAAAACCTGTGGTGGATGTTTACCGTTGTGCTGGTGACGATGATTGCCGCAAACGCTCTCTTTTCCGCCATCGTTTCGCGCATGTCCCGTCGCAGATTCATCCCGATCGCTTACCGCTTTTTCATCGTTAATCTGGTAATTTTCTTTTTCCTGATGCGAATGGCGCCGCCGGGAAAGCAGCCCTGGGTCGATATTTCATTCTTTGTTTGGGTGAGCGTTTTCAATCTCTTCGCCACCGCAGTGTTCTGGGGGTTCATGACTGACCTGTTCACGACCGAACAGGGGAAGCGTCTGTTCGGATTTATAGCCGTGGGTGGTTCGCTAGGTGGGGTTCTGGGGCCGATTATCACCGCATCGCTGGTTCATTATGTCAGCACAGGGGTGCTGCTGTTGATCTGCGCGGGTATGCTCGAGATCGCGGCCCAATCTGTCCGGTTCTTTCCTGCTGAATTCCGCGCGGACCATTCAAAATCGTCAGGCGATGCTGCCGAGAAACCAATCGGCGGCAAATTTTGGGATGGGGTGACGAACATTTGCAAATCACCTTATCTGTTCGGGCTTTTCCTGTTCATCTTCCTTTACACATTCACATCCACCTGGACCTATATTCAACAATCCGAGCTCACGAAGGCTGGATTTGTTGATAAGGCCGCGCGGACCGCGTTTTTCGCGAAGCTCGACCTTTCGGTCAATACCCTCACGCTTTTTCTTCAAATTTTTGTCACCGGTCGGCTGATGAAGTTCCTGGGCGTCACAGTGACCCTTCTCTTCATGCCTGTGCTTAGTCTTTTCGGTTTCGCAGCAATGGGTTTTGCGCCGGTTCTTCCCGTGCTCGCTGCGTTCCAGATTGCACGGCGCGCGAGCACGTTCGCGTTCATGCGGCCCGCGCGCGAAGTGCTGTTCACTGTTTTGCGCCGCGAGGACAAATACAAGGCCAAGAGTTTCATCGACACGTTCGGTTATCGTTGCGGCGACCAATTTGGGGCCTGGTCTTATGGCGGCATGCGGGCGCTCGGGCTTGGCTTGAGCACAATCAGTTACATCGCGATCCCGGTCGTCGCAGGCTGGTGCGCGCTCGGGGTTTGGTTGGGGCGCAAACAACGTGCCATGGCAGACGCGGAACAATCGCAAGCTGAGATCCCGCGAGCGGCCTGATCTCAAATGTAGTGATGTTGTTCGGCGATTTGGACCGCGCTTCGTAGCTGCGATGCGGCCAAATCGATCTGACCGTTATTCCAGGACTCGATTGCGTGCTTTGTCGCAGACATGACCTCTTCATCGATCGGATGCTGATTGTTGGGAAATAATCCTTCCGCGAGTTGGATCGCCTGCTCGGTTTGTTTTTGCGCGAGCGCTGTCGCGATCAATGGCCAGAGAGCCATCCAATCGAAACTATAAGGATCGTCCATTCCGTGCCAAAGCGCGAGCGCTTCGCGTCCGAATTCGTCGCAATCATCCAGCCGCTGCGTTTTCCACGCGACCCAGGCAAGAGTCGCCTTGGCCATCGCGACGTATTCGGTCATCGCAAGCTTCGACGCGAGAGCCAATGTTCGATCGGCGAATTTTCCTGCAAGATCGACGTTTCCGGCTCGTCGATACGCCACCGCCAGATAAGTCAGGCATCGCGTTTCGGCTACAACATCGCCGCAACGTCGAGACAGCTCGAGCGCCGCGCCACAATGTTCGATCGCTTCAGAAAAGTTACCGTGAAACAGATTAACCAGTCCGAAAACAAATCGGATGTGCGGTGTTTCCGACAAATCGGTGGAGGCTTCGCTGGCGGCCACGGCCCGTTCTGCGAGAGTTAGACATTCTTCGGACGGACGATAGCGCGAACCGGTCAAGAGCGACAACGACTGCATCAGAAAGAATTTGGCGCGCTGAATCGGGCTTCCGTATTTTTCCGCAGCGCTCTGGTATCTATTTGCCAGGGCGCGCATCTCCGGGGCCATGCCTTGCCAGTAGAGTAAATGCATTCGTTCCAGTTGAATTTGAAACTTTTCCTCCCACCACCGCGCGTCGGTGTTGTCGCGCCTCGCCTCGAGTTCCTGGTCTGCTAAATCGTAGGAATTGACAGCCTCCTTGTAATGCCGTTGCCAGCTATGGCTGTGTCCTATTTTGCGAAGAAGACGGGAGCGCGCGATTGCGTCCGAGCCAATTGAACAGGAAAGAGCACGCTCAAATGAGTGCCGACTTTCGTCTTGTTCTCCAATCAAACCTAAAACGTCTCCGAGCCCTTCGTTCAGTCGCGCGGCTACTTCATCTTTGCGAAGATTCGCTGAGGTTTCGACAGCTCGTTCCAATTCCGCGATCGCCGATCTATAAAATGCGATCGCTTCGGCATTGGCGAATGTGGCTCGGGCGCGCTCGGCCGCGCGTTCCAGGTAAGGGATCGCATGTTCGGGCGCATCCGCTTTTTGAAAATGATAACCGAGCGTCGCGGAAAGATCGTCCAGCCGCTCCTCAAAAAATTGCTCGAGTGCTTCGGCAACCGATTTGTGCAGCTCTCGTCGCCGCGCGACCAGCATCGAGTTGTAAGTCACGTCGTGGGTGATCGCGTGCTTGAACAGATACTCGTGATCTGCCTGGTCGATGGATTCTCCGTCCTGCAATCGCACAAATTCGCGACGCTGCAGTTCCTCGAGCGATTCGGCGAGTTTTGTGACTTCGTCTCGATGTAGACGTTCAAGCACCCGCTCTTCAAAAACGCGTCCAATCACTGACGCGTGCTGAAGAGTGATCTTGACCGGTGATCGTAAACGGTCGATGCGAGTCATTAGCGTGCTCTGCAGCGTCTCCGGAACGTCGAGCGCGTTTATTTCTCGCGTCGCGACCAAGCGGTTCTCTTCCGCCACGAGTGCGCCGGTGTCGATTAACGATCGGACCAGCTCCTCGAGAAAAAATGGATTTCCGTCTGCGCGATCTAAAATTAGGTCGCGCGTTTGCTGCTTGTCGATCTTGAGCAACTGTTCGAACAAGGACCGGCTTTGTTCGCGCGTTAGTGGTGCTAATTCAATCTTTTCAAATTTGCCCGGGAAATCTTCGGCGACGCGTTCGAGTAAATCCGTCGCCGGATTTTCATCCGATCTCGCGATACAGATCAGAAGCAGCGGCACGTCGTTAATCAGTGGGAGCAAGCTCTCGAACAGATCAAGTGAAGACGGATCGGACCAATGCATGTCCTCCCAGATCAATACCAACGGCCGGCGTTTCGCGCGGGCGCGAATGTAATCTTGCGCCGCTTGCAAGATTCGCGATTGCAACGCTTCGGTTGAAAGAAATTTCACCCGCTCCTGGCTTTGCCCGTCAAGGGGCCATTCGAAAAGGCGCGCCAAATACGGATAAACCTCCAGGACTTTGTGTGGCAACTCTTGCTCGATCGCGGTTCTCAGTTGCGCTGCGGCTCCCGCCGGTTCCGCGTCGGGTTCGATTTGGAATAGATCCATGAGAACTGCACGCGATAGCCAATAACTCATTCCTACCGTGTAGGAGAGGGCGCGACCTTCGGCCCATTGGGAATTTTGCGCTGCCGCCCGCGCTTCTGCGATCAATCGACTCTTGCCGATTCCAGCTTCGCCAAAGATCGCGCAAATACCCCCCTCATCGCGTTTGAGAGAATCCAGCGCGCGTCTGACGCGACCAAGCTCCGAGTCACGTCCGACCAGTTCGGCTCGCAATCCTTCAATTCCGCGGCGCGACTTAGCAGTTGTCTTTGCGCGGACCAATCGATGCACATGCACCGGTGCTTCTTTACCCTTCAACGTCAGCGGCGGAATTTTTTCGAACTCGAACGCATGTGCCGTTTGCTGATAGGTGCTCGGCCCGACAAAAATCTCACCACTCGACGAAGCGTCTTCTAATCGCGCGGCCAGATTGACCGCGTCGCCCATGACCGAATAGTCCCGGCGGTTCGCCGCTCCAATCTGTCCGGCGATGACCGGTCCGCTGTTGATTCCAATATGAATTCCCAGCTCGGTGGCATTTAGGCGATTGACGGCCACGATCGCGTCCATCATTTCGAGGGCGGCGTGTAATGCACGCTCCGGATCGTCTTCGTGCGCGACCGGCGCGCCGAACAGCGCCATGATTTCGTCGCCGATGAACTTGTCGATCGTGCCCTCGTACTTTTGTACGACGGGTACAAGTGATTCGAAACAAGCATTCATCAGCGCGCGCACGTCTTCGGGATCTTTCTTTTCTGACAACGCGGTAAAGCCGGAAATGTCGGCGAAAACAATTGTGACAATCTTACGTTCGTCAGCCGGCTGTTTGTCGGCGGACACCTGAAGTTGCGAAAGTTGCTGGCGCAATGCAGCAATTGCAGGATCGACAACGGCGTTGCCGAGCGCGGTGCGCTGGGCTTCCAACGCCGCGATCGATTCCTTGATCTTGTCCGCCTTGGGTTCAGGCATGGCGCTCCGAAAAATTTGGGAGATCGTTACGATTTCCGGGTGAGATTTGATCTTACAAAAAACCGCAACGCAAGCGAACTATTGCTGGACCGAGGCTTCAGCAGTTGCGCTCGGCCCTTGGCCAGACGAATTAGCTGAACAACAAAGATAGTGGAGGAAACAATGGCAACACGAACTGGATCGGCAACGTGGGAAGGAACATTAAAACAGGGGAAAGGGACAATGAAACTCGGGAGCGGCGCATTTGAAGGGCCGTATTCGTTTTCATCCCGCTTCGAAGAAGGAAAAGGAACCAACCCGGAGGAGTTGATCGGCGCGGCCGAGGCTGGCTGTTTTTCAATGGCGCTATCGTCAAACCTTGAAAAAGCCGGACATCCCGCAAAACGAATCAGCACGACTGCGTCTGTGAAACTGGAAATGGTCGGCGGCGGACCAAAGATCACGACGATTGATGTGAAGACGGAAGCCGACGTGCCGGGAATCGACGAGGCGAAGTTTCACGAGTTGGCAGAGCAGACAAAGAAAACTTGCCCGGTCTCGGTTGTGCTCGCCGGCGCCCAAATCAATCTCGACGCGAAATTGGCTCGCTAAGCGAATTTATTTCGCGAGCTCGTAGAGATATTCGACGAACGACATCACAGCGCCGTCGAAGCTCTGAACTTTCGGGTTCGAAGATTCGATCACGTAATATTCGTCCGGCGCGTGCGCTCCGCTGCCGTGACCGAGACCGAAATGTCCGGCTGCGAGCTTCAACGGTTCGCCGGTGAAAACGTAGCCTGGATAGGAGCCTGCGTTGCGCGGCCATAGCAGGGGATCGATCCCGAATTGTTTGTAGGTCGCGATTTGCGCTTTGATCAGGGCCGCATCTTTCGATGTGCTCGTCGGATCGTAACCGCCCGTCATGTTTACTTCGATGTCGGCGAAACCGTGCTTTGCCAAATGCGCCTTCAGCGCCGCGAGCGCGTCACTTGCTTTCATGTCCGGAACAAGGCGCATGTCGATCTTCGCCACTGCGCGATGCGGCAGAATTGTTTTGCCGCCCGGCCCGGTGTAGCCGCCGACCAATCCCTCAATGTTCACGGTCGGCTGCGATTCGAGCCGTTCGTTGGCCTGCTGCCAGGGCAAATCGTTGATCCAATGCTGTGTACTGTATTGCTTTTTCGCGCTCGCTTCGCTCCGCACCTTCGAAACGCTCGCGATCATTTCCTTTTCCTCGGCACTCAACGGGCGAGGCTTGGGATAATTATCGATTGTGATCGTGTTTCCATCCGCCGATACCAGAGTGTTCAGCGCGTGCACCAATCGCCAGGCCGGACTGTCGATCATCGCCTTAAGAGACGAGTGAATATCTTTCGCCGGTCCGCGTCCCCATTTCCCGCCGTCCGAAACCAATTCGAGCTCGATCACGCCCTTCGATCCGAGATTCACCGTTACCACGCCGTCGAGATCCTGGGTGGCCGAGGGCATGAACACCCCGACGCATTTTTTTAGCGCATCGAGGACTTCTCGGCGCCGAACGAGTTGCGGAATGTGCGGCGAACCGATTTCTTCTTCACCTTCCGCGACCAAGACCAGGTTCACCGGCATTTTCTTGTTTGCGCCGCGAATCGCGTGCAGAGCAGCCAGGAATGCAGCTTCAGGCCCTTTCTGATTCACAGCCCCGCGACCAACGATCACTTTTCCCAGCGGTGGTTTGTCCACGAGCCGCGCTTCGGTCGGCGGCGATGTCCATTCAGCTGGATCGAACTGTTTTACGTCGTACATGAAATAAAGCCCAACCGTTTTCGGCGCGCCGGCGTTCAGCGTGGCGAAAACGCCGGGCTTTCCGTCAGTTGCAATCACGTCGACTGTTTGAAATCCGGCGTCGCGTACAAGGTTCGCCATGTACTCAGCGCCTTCGGGATAACCGCGGTTCTCCGCGGCAATCGACACCTGCGCGATCCAGTCCTGCAAGCGTTTTGCCGCTTCGTCGTGGCGTTTGGTTATTTCAGCTTTGATGTCGGCGTGATCGTCCGTTGCCGCATAGGCGTGTGATGCGACAATTGCGAGTGCTGTGGCGAGAACTAAGAGTGTTGTTTTCATTAGTCGAGAGCGAGGCTTGCTTGTTTTGGAGCTGAGGCTGTTGCGGTGATGTCGCTGAATTTTTTAACAAGGTCGTCAAGCTTGGCGAGATAGTAATCGACATTTTCGTCCCGGTTCTCAGGGTCGAAGTCGCTGGCCAGCCGGGCGGCCTCATAGGCCGGCACCTTCTTTGCCGTACTCTTAATATAATAGGAGATCTGGTCGCCCGGTTTGTAGAGGCGTCCGCTGGCCAGGGCCAGCTCGTAGGCGGCTGCCCGGTTTCGGGCCGAACCGGCGATCTTGGCCCGGTACTTCTCGAGAGAATCCTGCAGCGTGTCCGTCTTCATCAACATGTCGATATGCCATTCGCGGTTGCGGAGCTTTTTCTCGAAGTCACTTTGAAGATCAACGATCGCGTCTGATTTGCCCTGCATGATGAGCTTGATCATCTCCTCCAGAAACACGCGTTGGAATTTTTCCAGTCCACGGGATTTTAGCGCCCCGCCTTTGATGATTACGTCGCCATCTTTAGTTAGGAGGGCGTAGTTCTTCGCCTTGTAACTGAACATCGCCTCGAATTGCTCGTCGAACTCGACGTCGATTCCCTTCGGCAATTCCTGGGCGAGACCTTTTTGCAGCTCTCCGATGGACTCTGGTGTAGTGGCGGCCGTGTCGGCCGCATTTCCTTTGGATTTTGCAGGCGACACGGTCCGAGCCGGACCGGCATTTGCCTCCACAGAAGATGGCGGGACGAAGTAGATTCCATCAGTGTCGACCTCGATGACCTTGGCGCCGTGCTTGTTCAGCCAATCGATCATCTTCTTCAATAAATCGCGCCCGATCTGCGTGACACGAGCAGCGGCATCGAAATCGGCGAAGTGGCCCTGGGCGAAGCCGAGGTAGCCGTAAAAGCTATTGATCAGGATCTTGAATGTGTTTTGAAACGCTTCGAGATGCCGCTGTTCCGTCGGATCCTTGGCCGCGCGCATCTTTGCCTTTGCCTCGAGCCGGAATTTCCGGAGATCTGTCAGTAAGTGCCGAAAGATCTGGAGCTGGTCCGACGCTGGAAAACAATCGAACTGGAGCATGATCGATGGATAAAGCGATGCGACGTCGCAATGCCAGACGTTGCGCGCGACACCAGTGAAGAAGATATCCGTGTAGCCGCCCTCGAATGCCTGCGGCAACGGCAACTCGGGGATGCTGTGCTTTTGTCGAAAGTATTCGCGGAGAAACAACGCGTTGATCCGGGTCGCATTGCCGCGAACGATCACGTCCTGGTAGTTGTAGGGAAAAATTTGCGCCTGAATGAAGTAGCTCGGGCTTAGCAGGTCCGACATTGCCCTGATTTCTCGCACTCCGCACAGGGCGCGTTTTTTGAAGTGGCCGTCGTTCTTGAGATAGGCCCGTTCCAGTTCCTTACCGGTCAGGCCGGAAATCTCCTCACTGTCGCAAAATCCGAAATGACGCGCGACGTCTGCTCGATCGAAGCCGGTCAGTGTTCGGAGCCCGACGTCATAAAATTGCGCGAGCAGAAACGTGTCAACGAAATGACGGCCATCAATAGCGAACTTCGGGTAATCGATTGTCTTCTCCGCAATTTGGAGTCGCGACGGACGTGATCGCAAAAATCCGCCGCTGCGTCCCCAGTCCAGTTTGGTTCTTAATTTCTTAGCGCGGGCGACAAGGTACGGAAGATGGACGCGGAACAGGTCATGTCCCTCGATCACATCCGGATCGCGTTCTTTGATAAGGCTGGTCAGGCGCTTGATGACTGCGTGTTCCGATTCCGGTAGTTTCTTCGGGTCGACAACGATCACTTCTTCCCAACCGGTGTTGTCGGAAACCGCGATGCTCATTATGTGATCGGCCACAAGCACCTCCAGCTGCATCCGTTTCAGCTCTTCGAACGGCAAATCCTTGAACAGCGTGCGTCCAGTCGCGGTGAGATAATGCTGAACCGGATCGGTGAATGCGAAAAAATCGCGCCCGGCATTCTTCAAACCGTTCCGCAGGGCGATAAGTTCCTTCCAACTGTCGACCGCGATCGCCCAGCTGAACTTCAGATCGCCTTTTAGCTTTTCCGCTTCGATTCCAAGATCGACAACATCGCTGTCAGCCCAGACAAACGGATGAAACGGCTCCAAATCGGTGGTTGTCGATCCGTCCTTTCCGCGCCGATGCACCTTGACCGTGCCGGTCTCCCCGAGCTCAATCGCGACAATCCGCGGGCTCGGGTCAGCGCCGAAAAGGATTTGGTTTTTCTCAAATTCCACATTGAGAGATTCCGCGATTCACGCGGAATGACAAATTGTAGACAGGTGCGTCGCCTGCCTTTAAGCAAGCGGCAACCGCGGCGGTTGCCCTTCAACGCTGTGGGCTGTAATAAATCCGCCATGAAGATTCGTTCGTTGTCGATGTTGTTCGGGTTGATTCTTTTAGTGCGTTTCGCTTTCGGCGAGGAGATGCCGGTGGAAAAAGCAGCAGAGAGCGAGCTGCCGTCATTGCTCGCGATATACAAAGACATCCACAGCCATCCCGAATTGTCGGGACAGGAGCAGCGCACCGCGGCCCTGGTGGCCAAGGAACTGCGCGCGGCCGGCTGCGAAGTGACGGAGAATTTCGGCAAATACGATGATCCAAAATTGAAATGCTACGGCGTTGTTGGCGTGATGAAGAATGGCGGCGGCCCGACGGTGCTTGTTCGCACAGACATGGATGCACTGCCTGTTCACGAGGAAACCGGATTGCCTTACGCCAGCACCGTTACGACCAAGAACGACGAAGGTCGCGACGTTTCGGTCATGCACGCATGTGGGCACGATGCTCACATGGCAGCGTTTATTGGCACAGCGCGAGTGTTGCAGCGTTTCAAGCAGGAATGGAACGGCACAATTATTTTTATCGGGCAACCGGCTGAAGAAGCAGTCGGCGGTGCTCGTGCGATGTTGAAGGCTGGTCTTTACAATCGTTTTGGAAAACCGGATTTCGCGCTTGGGTTTCATGACAAAGCCGACCTGCAAACGGGACATATCGGAGTTACGCCGGGATACACTTACGCCAACGTCGACTCAGTTGATGTGACCGTTCGCGGAATCGGCGGTCACGGGGCCTACCCGCACAAGACCAAGGACCCGGTCGTGCTAGCGGCGGAAATGATCAACACCTGGCAGACGATCGCGAGCCGCGAGAACAATCCGCTCGATCCGATCGTCGTCACTGTCGGCTCAATTCACGGCGGCACAAAGCACAACATCATTCCCGACGACGTGAAGATGCAGTTGACTGTGCGCACCTATAAATCCGAAGTGCGCGACCGCGTCCTCAAAGCTATAGACGAGATCGCGAAAGGAATTGCCAGCGCGGGTGGCGTTCCGGCCGATCGGTCGCCGATCGTATCTGTGTCCAAGGATCAATTCACTCCTGCGACTTACAACAATCCGGATCTTACGAAACGACTGGTCGCGGTTTGGAAGAAGGTTTTAGGCGATAACAATGTTGACATTGTGGATCCAACGATGGGTGGAGAAGACTTTTCAGAATATAGTTTGCCTGATCACTCGATTCCGGCAGTTGATTTTCATATCGGTGCGGTTGATCCGGAAAAGATCGAGCAGTTCAAGAGGGAAGGGAAAGAACTTCCGAGTCTGCACTCGAGCAAGTTCGCGCCCGTGCCCGAGCCAACGATTCGCGTGGGTATCGTGGGCATGACCAGCGCGGTACTCGAGCTGATGAAGAGGTGACTGCGCTTACGCATGTCATCCCGAGCAGAGCGAGGGGACCTCACAATGGAAGCGCGAACACAAACTGGCTTGTGCGATCAATGACCGATGAGAGATTCCTCACGTCGTTCGGGATGACATCGCTGTGGCGATGTCATTTCACGCGGATATTCTTGCGCAAAAAGGTAGGCACGTCCAAGTCCTGGCCTTCCACGATGGTCGGCTCGCTCTTTTCAAATCGGCCGCGGGTGACCGGTTCGAACTGCATCACTTCTTGTTTCGCGTAAATGGATTTTTCTTGCGGCGGCTTTGTCTCTTTTTCGATGAGCGCCTTTTTCTTCGGCGGAATCAACCGCGGCGTTGGCTTCTTGAGTGCAGGAGCCGGTGCAGGGGGATGAATTCGAGCGGGCGGCGGCGCTTCAGCGGCGATCGGTTGCGGTTGTTCGAATGGAACCAAGTCATCCGGAGGGGATGTAGTGGCGGCTGTGTCGGCCTCAGGTCCCTTCATCGCGCCCGATACGGGCGCTTCTACACCTGCCCGAATCTCGATTTTTGGCGCCGGCCTTGCGGGTTCGTCGACTTGTTCCAGGGCCGCGGGCGGTGGCGCAAGGAATGGTTCCGGAAGGGGCGCAGGTTGAGTCGCAGTCAATTCCTCGTCCGCGACCAGTGAACTAATGATCGTTACGCTCACTCGATTTCCCATTTTTCCGTCAACTGCGGTGCCGAACACGATTTGAGTGTGATCGCGCACGTGCCGGCCGAGATCGCGCATCAGGATTTCCACTTCGGACAAAGTCATGCCCGGTCCGCCGGCGACCTGGACCAGAACATGCGAGGCTTCCGAAAGCATTCGTCCTTTGTCCATCAGCGGATTCTTCAGCGCCTGAGTGAGCGCGTCGTGAGCACGATTGTCCGAATCCGACTCGCCGAAACCGAAAAGGCAACGTCCGTTTTGACTGCGCAACGCGGCGAACAAGTCGTCGAACCCAATACGAATAAGTCCTGGCCGCTGAATTAAATTCACGATCGAGCGAACGCTCTGGCTGATTGTCATGTCAGCGATACCGAACGCCTGATGAATTCCCGCCTTGGGCGCAACCATGTCGCCCATGCGATCGTTTTCGAAGCAAATCACCGCATTCGCGACTTCGTTCAATCTCGCAAGGGCGTCCTGTGCTTGCGCGGCGCGGCGTTTTCCTTCGAACGAAAACGGGAGCGTGGCGAAGGCGATGACAAGCGAACCGGCCTCGCGGGCCAGCTGGGCGACAATTGGCGCCGCTCCCGAGCCGGTCCCTCCGCCGAGTCCGGCACAAACGAAAATCATGCGCGCGCCGGCGATCGCCTGCCGAATTTCGTCGGCCGATTCAATCGCGGCCTGATAACCAAGCTCCGGGTCTCCACCCGTGCCGAGACCGTGAGTGCTGGTGCGGCCGAGTTGCACTTTGCGCGCGGCAACAGAACTCGCGAGCGCTTGGACGTCGGTATTGACCGCGATCAGGTCATTCTTGTCCATGCCGTCGAGCAGCACGCGATCGAGCGCGTTCGATCCGGCGCTGCCGACGCCGACAACTTTGATGGGAATCGTTTCCTCCTGCCGTGCCGGCAAGCTGTAGTTTTTGCTGAGTTGGATCATTTATCGCCTTTCTCGCGGGTTGCTCAAAGTTCTGCTTTTGAATTTCGAAACAATATCGAAAGGTCCAAGCAAAGTGTGTCGTGTGGAGGTCGCTTTTTTAGTAATTGGAGATTTGTTTCGGATTTCGGCATTCGGATTTTGAATTTGTGAATGAGTCACCGTATTCGATTGAAAAGCCTCCCAAAAATTCTGGTGATACCGCCGCGTGGCCTGTCGATTTGGACTGCTTGCGCGTACTTGAGCAAACCGATAGCGGTCGCGAATTGGGGATTTTCGGCGGCCGAGGTCAGCCCTGACGTTGTCTGCGCATGCGTGACGTGCGCCGGCATTTCAAAAATTTCTCCCGCGAGATGATCGATCCCGCTGAGCAGGCTGCATCCGCCGCTGATGAAAACTCCGGCACCGACATAATTGATGAACGGCTCCTCTTCGACCGTGCGTTTGAGCAACTCGAACGTTTCGCGCAGGCGAAGATGAATGATCGTGTTGAGCGTTTCGCGTTCGATTTCCTTGCCGGCAAAACCGGAGTCGTCCTTCAGCACAATTGTTTCGCCGGGCAGACAATTGCCGAGAACGCAGCCGCCCTCCTCGATCTTCAACTTTTCCGCGCGAGCCATCGGGATGCGCAATCCCATCGAGATGTCATTGGTGATGTGATCGCCGCCGACCGCGAGCACGCCGCTTTGCTTAATCGCACCATCAACGTAGAGGATATAATCGGTTGTCCCGCCGCCGATATCGACCACGAGAGCACCAAGATTCTTCTGATGTTGGGTCAGCACCACTTGCGCAGACGCCAGAGCGCTAAAGACGACATCTTCCACTTCGAGGGGCAATTCTTTGACGCAGCGGATCGTATTCTGGATCCGCGTTCGGACGCCATGGATGATATGAAAATCCGCTTCCAGCTTCTGACCAAGCATGCCGACCGGATTCAGGACGCCGTCCTGTCCATCCACGTGATAATGCTGAATGATTGAATGCAGAAAAGCGTTCGGCGCGGGAATGCTCACTTCGCGCGCGTTGACTTTGACGTCTTCAACGTCCTGGTCGTCGATCTCGTCTCGGTCTTCCGGCAAAGTTACGCAACCGCGATTGTTGAACCCTTGAATGTGCCCGCCGGCGACCGCGACGTAGACGCTGCGAATCATCACGTCGCTTTTTTGTTCGGCGTCGACGACTGCCTCATGAACGCATTTCATTGCCGTTTCAAAATCGACAATCTCGCCTTTGCGCACGCCACGAGACGGCGCCTGGCCGACTCCCAGAATTCTCACCGTTCCATCGGGACGGGTCTCCCCGACCACCACGCAAATCTTCGACGTTCCGATCTCCAGCCCTACGATTAAATCACCACTTGCCATGTTGTTTAGTTTTTCTTGAAACGTTGAAATGGAAAACCTCGCTTCGTCGGAGTTGGAGTCGGCGGGGGAGTTGCAGATGATTTTGGAGCAGCAGGCGTCGCAGCCTTCAACGTTTTCGGATGCGACTTCGTCGTGGTCGATGCTGCCGTGCCTTTTGGCGCCGCGTTGAGCGGAATCGCTTTCATTATGCGCGGTGACTCTTCGGGGTTGATCGTCTCGTTAATCACTTCCACCGCCGGCTTGGTAAACGTGACCGGAATATTGCGCTGCACCAGCAGATTAACCGTTGCGATCTCGCGGTGCGCGTCGTCGGAGTAAATCAGGAATTGCTCAAGGCGCTGCAACTGGGTGTCGAGATTGTCGAAACCGAACGCGACCTGGCTGTGATTCTTGTCCGTCACCAACAGGCAATAGCCTTTTGAAACGTCGATCTCGCGAATCTGGAAACGGGTTTGCATGAAACTTCTCGAGCTCAGCCGCAATAGCTCGAGGGCAGACTTGGTTTCCGGCGATTCGACAGTTTTGCCAGCCTCAAGCGATTCGCTGCCGGCTCCGAGAATCACCGGCAATCCCAGGTATTCCGGCAAAAGTTTTTTCTCTTTCATTAAAACGCCGCGCGCGTCGATCAGGAAGGCGACGTCGGAGGCGAATGGATCCGCGATTTGCTTTTCGCTTGTGATCCAGGCGATCGGTTTGCGTTCGACGATCCGGATGTCGATCTCACCTGGAAGTTTACGGACTACTTCGAGCTCATCGACCTGTGGCAGGTCCTGCAAGCGATCATGCACCCGGGCCAGGTTCACCCGGAAAATGTTTTCGCCCTCGTGCAAATCGGCCACGCTCAGAATCTGATCGCGTTGCAATGTGCCGTCGGTCTGAACCTCGATTTCGCTCAGTTTGTAATCGGGATTGTCGAGGAAGAAGCGCTTGGCAGCGTAGCGCCCACCGACATAGATGCCGCTGATCAACGCGACGAGAAGTGCGAGTTTGGAGAAAACAACCAGCACGCGCCGATTCCGATGGGCGACGGCTTTGCGTGAGCGCACTTTCACATCTAGGAGATGCTGCTGCCGCCGTTGGCGGAAGCTGGAAAGGCGCTTGTTGCGCGCGCGGGGACGTTGTTGTCGCCTCATCGTCCAGCGCGCTCCTCTCTCGCTCGCGACAGCTCGATGATGCGCAGGCAAAGATCAGGATAACTGATTCCCGCCGCGGCGGCTGCTTCCGGAAGCAGGCTGGCTTCCGTCATTCCTGGGATCGTGTTCACTTCGAGCACGAACGGCTCACCTTTGTCGGATAGAAGTACGTCGACTCGGCCGTAAACGACGAGCCCAAGGGCGCGAAATGCCGCAAGTGCCAGCTCCTGAATTTTCTTGGCCAGTCCGGTGTCGATTTTTGCCGGACAAACATGTTCGGCGCTCGCGCCAGCCTGCGGATTCAGGAACGGGTACTTGGTATTAAAATCGTAAAAACCGCCCTTCGGAATTATTTCAAGAATCGGCAGGGCTTGATCACCGAGGATACCTATCGTCAATTCGCGTCCGGACACAAATTTTTCTATCAACAATTTGCGATCGTACTTCGCCGCTTCCTTTAACGCCCCATCCAGCGCGTTTTGGTTTTTGACGATCACGATTCCAACCGTTGAGCCTTGCCGCGCCGGTTTCACGACCAGGGGCACCGACATTTTCGGACGCTGCCCGGCGCCAATCACTTCCGATTCAGGCGTGACGACTCCGCGCTCGAGAAATTTTTCCTTCGATAAAATCTTATCAAACGCGATTCGGCTCCCTTCGACACCATCGCCGGTATAACTCATGCCGCGCTCTTCCAGAATTTTTTGAAGCTGGCCGTCCTCGCCGAAAGTTCCGTGAATGCAGTTGAAGGCAATATCGACATCTCCCGGCAACGGAAAATTCTCGTCGCGCACATCGACCTCGACGACTTGCATGCCGAGCGAGCGCAGCGCTTTCGAAACTCCACGACCGGTCGCGAGGGAAACAGCGCGCTCCGATCCCGGCCCGCCCATCAAGACCGCGACCTTCCTTGGTAGGTCTTTCTTCATACAGCTTTCGGATCGGCCTCTCCCACTATTTGAACTTCCGTTTCCAGCTCGATGCCGCGTTTTGTTTTGGCTTCCGTCTTAATCCGATCGATCAGCTCGAGCATGTCGGAGGCAGTCGCACCGCCGTCGTTGACGATAAAATTTCCGTGCACTTCCGAAACGCGCGCCTTTCCGACGTTTGAATTTTTCAGGCCGAGCTCGTCGACGAGCTTTCCGGCCGGGCACTTCTCCGGATTTTTGAAGATACAACCGGCGCTCTTGGCAATCGGCTGTGTCGTACGCCGTTTTTCCTGAGATTCCTGCAGCTTCGATTCGATCTGCTGGCGAGCTGATGGGCTTGCCCGGAAAGTCGCCGACACGGCGAAATTTGATTCCAGCAAAGGAAAATGGCGGTAATGGACCTCAAGTGCGGCGCGTTTCTTATTGTGCGCGTTTCCGTCCGGGTCGAGATAGCGAATGCCGACCACGTGTTCGAAAGTCTGTGCGCCCATCGCCCCCGCGTTCATTCGCAACGCGCCGCCGACCGCGCCGGGAATTCCCTCCATCCACTCCAGCCCGCCCAGATCGGCGCCGCGCGCCGCATAAGCGATTTCCTTCAATTTTGCGCCCACGCCCGCCGTGATTTCGTTGCCCTGTATGTCGATCTTGTCGAAATCGCCACCAGACGGATGAGCGACGACGCCGCGGAGGCCGCCGTCGCGCACGAGGAGATTCGATCCCCGACCGACAACGAAGAGCGGCAGATTTTCGCTGCGGCAAAACCGGATCAGCTCGGCGAATGATTTCTCGTTGCGCGGCTCGACCCAAAATTGCGCCGGGCCGCCGACGCGCAGGGTCGTGTGCTTCGAAAGCGGCTCGTAAAGTCGAACATCGCCATCTTCGCCAACGATCGCTTTGATTTTCTCGGCGATCACCAGATCGGCGGCGAGGGTTGATAGCTGTTCGTGAATGTTCCCGGCGCCGAGACTCAGAACGAGATCGCCAGAGTCCAGCATATTGCCGACATCGCGATGCACCGATTCCAATCGTGGTTGGTAAGAAACGCCGCGATGACCGTGGGCAGCAATCTCGTCCGCAATCATTTGACCGGTAACGCCTGGAATTGGGGACTCGTTTGATCCGTAAACGTCCGTGATTACAACGCGGTCGGCATCGTCGAACGCGCGCCCGAATTCTTTTCGAAGGAGTTTTGTGCGCGAGTAGCGATGCGGTTGAAACATCGTAAGGACCCGCTTACGTCCGGCCGATCGCGCCGTTTTCAGCGTTGCTTTGATTTCAGTCGGGTGATGACCGTAGTCATCGACCAGCAAAAACCGCGGACTGTCGTATTTGATTTCGAAGCGCCGCCGCGCGTGCTGAAACTTGGTCAGCGCCTTTGCGATTTTGTCGAATGGAATGCCGAGCTCGGTTGCCAGCGCGATCACGCCGAGTGCGTTGCGAACGTTATGCTCGCCTGGGACGTTGAGGACCGCGTCACCCAGTTTTTCTTTGCCACGATAAACGCAAAACGTTGAAGTAAAATTTCGAAGATCGACGTCGGTCGCTCGATAGTCGCCGTTCTCGGACAAGCCGTAGCAGATTACGCGATCGGAAGAGCCGCAGATTCGGGACGCGTTTGGTTCATCGGCGCAATAAAAGACCTTGCCGCTCGTTTGGCTGAGGAGTTGGCGAAAGACCTTCTCGATCGCGGCGAGGTCGGCATAAAAGTCGAGATGTTCCTCTTCTATATTTAGTACAAGGGCGTGCTCGGGGTGAAACAGGGCGATAGTTCCGTCGCTTTCGTCGCCCTCGGCCACGAAAAATTCGCCTCGCGCATCCCAGTGCGCGTTCGTCCCGAGGATGGGAATCTCGGCCCCGACGTAATGCGATGGATGCAGCCCGCCTTCACGCAAAACGTGCGCGGTCATCGCAGACGTGGTCGTTTTTCCATGCATCCCCACGATCAGGATGCCGCGCTTGGCCGACATGATTGCAGCGAGCGCCTCGGCGCGGCGAACAGTTCGCTTTCCGTTCTCTCGAGCATCTTTCAAAATCGGATTTTCCGGTTTGATCGCCGAAGAGTAGATGACGAGTTCAGCGTCCCGGGCGTCCTCGGCACGATGTTGGCGGTGAAATTTGAGGCCGAGGCGTTGAAGGCGTTCCGTTTCCTGAGAATCCAGTTTGTCCGAACCGCTGACGTCATGTCCGAGTTGAAGCAGAAGTCCCGCAATTCCGCTCATCCCGCTCCCAGCGACGCCGATGAGATGAACACGGTGGCGCCCGGTTGTCAGAAATTTCCCAAGATCGGCATCCTTCGTCATGAGTGCGTAAATTTTTCCATCGTCATCGCGACGCGATTCGCGGCATCGCTCGGCGCCAGCTGCAAACATTTCTCCGACATATGACGGAGCTGTTGAGGATGGTCGATCATCTCGCGGATCTTCTGTGTTAGTAATTCGGGCGTCAGGTCCGATTCTTTCAGGATCAAGGCGGCGCCGGCACGCACGAAAATTTCTGCGTTGCGGGTTTGGTGGTCGTCAGCGGCGTAGGGAAATGGAATCAGGATGCTCGGCAAACCAAAGAACGCGAGCTCGGCCAGGCTGGCGGCGCCCGACCGCGCCACGGCGAAATCAGCGGCGCTGTAGACTTCTTCCATGTGATGATGAAACGCCGCGACGTATGCGGGAATTTGTTCGCGATGGTAATAGTCAGCGACCAGGCGTTCGTCTCGCGTGCCGGAAAGATGAATTACCTGAAGCGCTGAGCCGCGAAGCAGTGGCAGCGTTTTAATCATCGCCTGGTTGATTCCGCTCGCACCTTGACTGCCGCCCATCACCAGCATGGTCGTTAAGCCGGCTTCCAATCCGAGTTTTCGTCGCGCCGATTGTTTATCCACCCGCTTGAGCTCGTTTCGAATCGGCGTGCCCGTGATTTCGGTCTGCACTTTCGGAAAAAATTGCGCGGCTTCTTTGAATCCGAGCAGGACCGCGCGCACCATCTTCGCCGCCAGCCGATTCGCTTTTCCAGGAATTGCGTTCGATTCGTGGACGAGAGTGGAAATTCCGCGCAGGCGGCCGGCGAGAATCGGTGCGGTCGACGTGAATCCGCCCATGCCGAGCACGATCTGCGGTTTGAATTTTTGATAGATCGATCGGCAAAGCGAAAGGCTTTCGGTAAAGCGTCTGATAAATCCGAAGATCCGCGGCGAATAAAGTGATGGGAAACCTACTGTTGGCAGTTTCTCGAACCGAAACTGAGATCGAGTGGAAAGCGCGAGGCTGTCGATCTCTTTTTCCGAAACGAACAAAAGCACCTCGTGCCCGCGCTGGCGCAAGACTTCGGCGACGGCAATTCCCGGGAAGAGATGACCGCCAGTGCCGCCGCATGCGATGATTGCGTTCATTCAGTTTGTGCCGCTAGATCCGTGGAGTCATCCGCACCTGGAGGGCGCTGCGTTTCGTGTTGGACGGTTCCAGAACTGCCTGCCGATAAATGTTGAGAAGCAGCCCGACGCCAAACAGGCAGGCGGCCAGATTCGAACCTCCGTAACTAATGAATGGCAGCGGCAGACCCTTATTCGGCAGCAGCGAAGTGGTGACGCCGATGTTCACCGCTGCCTGGAGCGCGAGTAATGAAACCACGCCGGTCGCGGTCAGTAATCCGAAGCGATCTTTGGCGTGCAACGCGATGACGATTCCACAAACAATCACAACAACGAAAAGAAAAACCACCAGCAAACTGATTCGCAGTCCGAGCTCTTCGCCGATCATTGGGAAAATGAAATCGGTGTGAGCGTAGGGAAGGTAGAGCATTTTCTGCCGGCCGTTGCCAAGGCCGAGCCCTTCCATTCCTCCGCTGCCCCAGGCGATCAGCGCCTGCATTTGCTGAAGTCCGGCGTCTTCTTTGTAGCGCTCGAGATTTGCAAATGCGATCAGGCGGTCCATACGCGCATGTGTTGCGGCGACAAAGATCACGCTACTACCGATGACGGCGAGGAAGCCGAGCAGAATTGAATTCGTTCCAGCGACGAACATGATCACGAACGATGTCATCCCGATCAGCGCCGTCGTTCCCAGGTCCACTTCAAACAAAATCAGCGACAGTAACGCGGTTACGACAGCCAGTGGTATGGCGAATCCAAAAATCGGGTGACCGGCCGCCTTTTCGTAACGGGCGAACCACCAGGCCAGAAAAAATACCGTGGCCAGTTTTCCGATCTCGGACGGTTGAAAGCTCACCGGGCCGATCCCGACCCAACGCCGCGAACCGTTGATTCGCATTCCAATGTGCGGGACGTAACAGAAGGCGAGGGTGATTGCGGCGATTCCGATCCAGATCCACCAGGTCCGCTGCCAAAAATGGTAATCAACCAGCGCGGCGACGATGCAAGCCGCCAATCCAACCCCGAGCCAGGTTGCCTGGCGCTTTAAGAAGAACAACGCGTCGCCGTGGCTGTCTCGCGCAAAAGCGCTCGTGCTGAAAAGCATCACGATCCCGATGACGAGGAGCCCGAGCACCGCCAGAAACAGGAGATAAGCGCTTTTGCGACGCATTTGGATCGACAACTACTCGTTCTTCTTCGCTGGTTTGGCTGGGATCAAAAGCTTTTGGCCGATTTTTAATTTTCGCGGATCATCGATGTGGTTCAGCGTGACCAAGTCGTCGTAGGACACCTTGAATTTCTTTGCGATCGTTACCGGATTATCGCCTTTCGCAACGATGTAAGTCTTTCCGGAATCGGAAACTTTGGTTTGCGCCTTAGTGCCAGGCTTTGCCGTCGCGGTGGAACTCGTGGACGCCGTTTGAGGTCTTGTGTCCGCAGACGCGACTCCCACCGTAGTCGGAGGGGGCGATGACGGAAGAACCGATTGCCGGGTCTTGATTGCGTTGAACGCAATGATCCCGGCGACTGCAACAACGTGCAGCAGAAGCACGATCAACAGCGCGCGCGAGAGTTTCATACTCGGCTCGGCCAGATCGTCGTAGTCAGCGGCGGCCGCGCCGATGCGAAGCGGCCGTCGCACCGCGGTGGCACGAAGTTTTTTTCGTCTGAATTTGAGCAGGTTTGGCATTTTGAACTTCCTTTTCATTGAGGGAGGGCTTGCACCAGGGCGCGAAATTGGTCGCCGCGGTCCGCGTAACTCTTGAACATGTCGAAAGAGGATGTGCCGGGGGAAAAGAGAACGACCTCGCCCGACCGGGCGGTGGCGTGCGCGCGTTCGACTGCGTCCGCAAGCGACGTCGCCGGCTCGGTCTTAACCGCGCCGTCCCAATCGCGCGTGATTTGTTTTGCCATTTCACCGATCAGAATCGTGGTGCGAACTTTTTCTTTCACTAAATCGCGCAACGGTTCGTAGTTGAACCCCTTGTCTTTTCCGCCGGCAATGAGAACGACCGGCTTGCTTTGCGCCTGAAGCGCTTTCTCCATTGCGTCCAGGTTCGTCGCCTTGGAATCGTTGATGTAATCGACGCCGCCGATCTGCCGAACGAACTCGCAACGGTGCGGTTGCGGCTCGTAAGCGGACAGCGACGGCACCATTTGCTCAAACGACAACCCGCGCGCGTGACCCGCGGCGAGCGTCGCCATCAGGTTCTCGATATTGTGCGAGCCGCGCAGCTTTGTCTGGCTCATTCGCAGCACCGGCTGGTTTTGGAACAGGATCGAGCCTTCGGATAGCCGAAAGTCCGCCCGGTTCGTGTAAGCGCTGAAAGTGACTTTACGTCCGCGAAGTTCGGGCAAATTCTCGCTCGCGTTCACGATTGCCAAGTCGCCACCGGTCTGGTTCTCAAATACCCGCAACTTCGCCGCGCGATATTCGGCAACGGAGCGATAGCGATCGAGATGATCGGGCGCGAAATTCAACCAGAGCGCGATTGACGGGTGAAACGTCCGAATCGTCTCCAATTGAAATGAGCTGACCTCGACGGTGAGGACGTCGTATTTAATTTTCTCGCGCGCGACTTCGGAAAGAGGTTTGCCGATGTTGCCGCAGGCAATCGTCTTTTGCCCGCACTGGTTCAGCATTTGTGCGAGCATTTCGGTCGTCGTCGTTTTGCCGTTCGTGCCGGTAATCGCGATGACCGGTGTTTCACACGAACGCCAGCCAAGCTCTAGCTCGCCAATAATCTCGATCTTGCGCGACCAAAAATTACGACCGAGCCCTGAAGCGGGATCGATGCCTGGGCTCGCGACGATGAAGTCGAATTTCTCCGAATTGCGATCGACCTCCGGTCCGCATACCACCCGCACACCTTGTGCGCGCAGATTGTCGATGGTCGATCGGAGTAGCTTCTTCTCGTCAGCGCTGTCGAGCACGGTGACATTCGCGCCTTCGGACCGCAGCAGAAGCGCGGCGGCCGCGCCACTCAAACCGGCTCCGAGAACTGCCACATTTTGATTCGAATAACGCAAGTTTTCTACCTCAACTTCAATGTTGCCAGCCCGAGCAGTGCGAAGATTCCGGACAAAATCCAGAAGCGCACGATCACGGTGTTTTCTTTCCAGCCGGCGAGCTCGAAATGGTGATGGATTGGTGACATGGCGAAGATGCGCTTGCCGGTGAGCTTGAAGCTCAACACCTGGAGAATGACCGAGACCGCTTCGATTACGAACACGCCGCCGACGACAACGAGCAGCAGCTCCTGCTTGCAACAGATTGCCACTACGCCAAGCATGCCTCCGATGGCGAGCGAGCCAGTGTCGCCCATAAACACTTTGGCCGGATGACAATTAAACCAAAGGAAACCGAGGCCGGCACCAACGAGAGCGGCGCAAACGACCGTGAGCTCGGCCGTGAAAGGATAAAACGGTACCTGCAGGTACTCGGCGAGTCGAAAATTTCCGGCAACATAGGAGAGCAATGCGTAGTCAAATGCGACCGTGACCGTGCAACCGATGGCGAGGCCGTCGAGGCCGTCCGTCAAATTAACGGCGTTGGAACAGCCAACGATCACGAGCGCGAAAAAGAAAAACGTGAACCAACTCATGTTTGCGACCACCGGAGCTTTGACGAACGGGACGAACAGTTCGCGGGCCTGCACTTCGAGCAGTGGACTGGTCAGAAAAACCGCCGTGATGATTCCAGCCAGAGCAAATTGGAAAAGAAGCTTGATCCGGCCATGGACTCCGGAGGTATTTTTCTTTGTGACCTTGAGATAATCGTCGGCGAAACCGAGCGCGCCGAGATAAAGCATGGCGAACAGTGCGAGCCAGACGAATCGATTGTCGGGGCGCGCCCAAAGAGCACTCGAGATAAACACGGTTCCAATAATCAAAACGCCGCCCATGGTCGGGGTGCCCGCTTTGACACCGTGCAATTCGGCGAGCCGATGGACTTCGGACGCCTGGCGGATTGGCTGGCCGAGCTTGAGTGCGGTCAAAACCCGGATCACCCAATTTCCAAACAACATCGACAGGACGAACGCCGTAATCGCGGCTGCCACGGCACGAAATGTGACGTAAAAGAAAACGTTGAAGCCGCCGACGTGCTCGCTCAGCCGATGGAGGAAGTACATCATGGTGAGTGACCGGTGACGAGTGACGAGTGACGAGTCCCGAATTGCTCGATCACTTCTTCAGTTCGGGCCAAGCGGCTTCCTTTAATTAGTACAAGATCTCCAGGCCCTGCGATTTCTGCCAACAATTCGGCGGCCTCGGATGTTGATCGGACGGTGCAGCTTTTATCGAGACCCGCCTTTTTGGCGGCATCAACAATTAACGCCCCCATTTCGCCGATGCCGATTAATTGGTCGACGCCGAGGGCAGCGGCTTCCTGGCCTACTTCTTCGTGTCCGCGCTCCGATTCTGTTCCTAATTCGCGCATTTCCCCGAGGACTGCGATTCGTTTTCCATCCGCGGCCAGCTCGATCAATGTTCGCAAAGCGGCCTTCATTGAATCTGGATTCGCGTTGTAACTGTCATCCAGAAATTGTACGCCATTGACTTCCTTGACTTGCAAACGGGCCTTGGTCAAAGGCGCGGTCGCCAAACCGATCGCACATTCCTCCAGTACAACACCAAACGCGCGGCCAGCGGCGACTGCGAGCAAAGCGTTCTGGACCATGTGCAAGCCGGGCACGGACAGCTGAGCACGACAACGGTGCGCGCCTTCCAGGATTGTGAACTCAGAGCCGTCTGAGTTTTGTTCGACGTCCGTCGCGCAAAGAACACCGTTATTGATGCCGGCAAGAACAACGCGGGCACTGGTTCGCTTCGCGATTCCTTCGCTGAACGGATCGTCGGCATTGAGAATCACAGTTCCTTCGATTCCGACCGCTTCGGCGAGCGCGCCTTTTTCCTGCGCGATCGCTTCGCGCGTGCCCATGAACTCAATGTGCGCAACGCCAACGTTGGTGATGATCGCCGCATCGGGCGCGGCGATTCTCGCGAGGGCCGCGACTTCGCCGGGATGGTTCATCCCGATTTCCCAAACTGCAACGTCATCTTGTGACGTCGCTTCCAGAATCGTGCGGGGCAGGCCAACATGATTGTTGAAGTTGCCCTGGGTTTTGGTGACCCGAAATTTTCGACCCAACACTGAAGCGGCAAAATCCTTTGTGCTCGTTTTGCCGTTGCTGCCGGTGATCGAAAGAACTTTGATCGAAAGCGATTTCCGGTAGTTCGCGGCCAGCGTTTGATAGGCAACCAGCGTGTCTTTCGCGCGAATGATTGCGAACTTCTGCGCGGGGTTTCCTTTCCAATTCGGATCGACAATTGCGCCGGCCGCGCCCTTTTTGGCGACGTCTTCAATAAACTTGTGGCCTTCGAAATTTTCACCGCAAAGGGCTACGAACAGCTCGCCTTTCTTGATGGTTCGGGAATCGGTGCTGATTCTTTCGACGGAAACGCTTTTGTCACCGCTCTCCAGCTTGGCCTCAGCGAGCTTCGCAATTTGTAAGATCGGCAACGGATTCATTTGAATTCTACCGGATGGCTCTCAATCGCGCGTCGCGCGACTTGAATGTCTTCGAATGGCACAGTGTGATCTGCAAACTCCTGGTAATTCTCGTGGCCTTTGCCTGCGATCAATACGATGTCACGCGGATGGGCGAGCTCGACCGCGCGTGAAATCGACGCTGCGCGATCGGCGATTTTTTCAAAATGGCTGCCGCGAAATCCCTTTTCAACATCAGCAATGATTTTGTCGGGATCTTCTTTGCGCGGATTGTCTGAGGTGATGATGGCGTAATCGGCATTTTGGTCGACGACCTCGCCCATCAAAGGCCGTTTCTCGCGGTCGCGATTGCCGCCGCAACCGAAGACGACGATAAGCCGTCGCGGGTCCAACTCGCGCAGTGTTTTGATTACATTCAGTAGCGCGTCAGGTGTGTGTGCGTAATCGACAAAAGTCCGGAACTGCCGTTTTGCCGGGACCATTTCCAGCCGGCCCGGGACCTGCGGCGATTTGGCGAGACTGAGAACAGCTTCTCGCAAACCGACGCCGAGCGCGTTAGCGGCAGCGAGGGCCGCGACCGAGTTCGCAACGTTGAACCTTCCGATCAGTGGAACGCGGACCAGGTAACTTTTGCCCCGCGCATCGAGTTGATACGCGGTTCCGCCAAACTCCATTCGGTAATTGGAAGCGCGAAAATCGGCTTTCAGTCCGGTCCCGAAAGTCACGACCGAGACTTTGTTGCCGATCTTCGCGACGAGCTTTTGGCCGTAGCGATCGTCGATATTGATAATCGCGACAGGCTTTTTCTTTCGCTGCTGCTGGGCGAGCTGTTCGAACAATTTCGCTTTCGCCGCAAAATAATTCTCCATCGTACCGTGATAATCGAGATGGTCCTGGGTCAGGTTGGTAAACACAGCGGCGTCCCATTCGATGTCCCTGGTGCGCTCCTGGGCCAGGGCGTGCGATGAAACTTCCATTGCGGCGGCGCGACAACCTGCATCTCTCATTTGCGCCAGTAATTCCTGAAGATCGAGCGACTCCGGAGTGGTGCGCGCGGCTGGCAAAACGCGCTCGCCGATTTCGTAACGGACAGTTCCGAGCAAACCACACCGAGTGCCTGCTTTTTCACAAATGTGTTTGATCAGAAACGTCGTCGTCGTTTTGCCGTTGGTGCCCGTGACGCCGGCGAGCTTCAATTTCCGCGCTGGATAATTGAAAAACCGCGCGGAGAGGTCGGCCATCGCCGTCCGCGTGTTTTCAACAAGGACGCAGGTGGCCCGCGAATTCTTCTCTGCGCGCTCGGCGACGATCACCGTGGCGCCTTTTTCAATGGCCTGCCCGGTGAAGTCGTGACCATCGCTTTTTTCGCCGTGCAATGCCACGAATAGCCCATCCCTTTGCACACGGCGCGAGTCATACGCGATGCTTTCCACCGCGCGATCAACTGGGCCGATGATTTCGCGAACGGGAATCGAGACGAGAAGAGTTTTGAGCTGCATGAGGGTCCGCCATCTTTGGGCCAAGGAGTCAATGGCGCGAAGAACTGGTTAAGGCAACTCGCTCCACGGGGATGGCTTTGCGGATCTCCTCATGCGGCTCAAGATCGAGATAACGTGCCGCCTTTTCGGCGATGTGTGAAAAAATAGGACCGGCGACTTGGCCGCCGTAATTCTGTTCCGGCTTCGTTTGCGCATCGTCCAGCACCACGAGACCGACGAATTGCGGATTTTCGGCGGGCAAGTAACCGCAGAACGAGACAACTTCTTTGCCTTTTTCGTAACCGCCGTGCGGTCCCACTTTCTGGGCAGTGCCGGTTTTTCCAGCAATGACAAAACCCGGCACAGCCGCGGCCGCAGCGGTGCCGCGGTCGCTTACGACGCCGCGCAAGGCCATTCCAATTTGGTTGGCGGTCTGCGGCGAAATGACCTGTCGCAGAGCGATTGGCTTCAAGGTGCTGATGGTTTTGCCGTCACTCGTCGTGATCGATTTCACGATGCGAGGCGTCATTAATTTTCCGCCGTTGGCGATGGCGCACATCGCGGTCGCCATTTGCAGTGGCGTCACCCCAATTTCATGCCCCATCGGAATGTGGGTGATTGAAATCTTGCTCCACGATTGGGGCGATCGAATCAAACCGGGAATTTCGCCGGGAAGTTCGACGCCGGTGCGGTCGCCGAAGCCGAAACGACGAATGTATTCGTAGAATTTCTGATCACCGAGCGTAACGGCCAGTTTCGCAGCACCGATGTTGCTTGATTTCACGAGAATGTCTTTGACGCTCAGATCGCCGAACGCCGCGTGATCATGGAGCGGCGTGCCGCCGTAATTCCACATGCCGTTTTCGCAAAAGATATAGGAATCGAGACTGAACTTGTGCTCGTTGAGCGCAGCCGCAGCGGTAACGATCTTGAAGGTTGAGCCGGGTTCCATCATGTCGCAAATGGCGCGGTTCTTCATTTGTTCAGGTCTCGCGTCGGAACGTCTGTTCAGATCGAATGCGGGCCGGTTCGCCATCGCCAGGATTTCGCCGGTTTGCGGTCGCATCAGAATGATAGTCGCTTTTTTCGGCGAATACTCGCGCATCGCGGCGTCGATCTCGTTTTCGACGATGTTCTGCAAGTTCAGATCGACCGTCAGATGGATCTGGTAACCGTTGCGGGGTGCGCGTTCCTGCCCGCGATACTGCACAATTTCCTGGCCGGCACGATTGTGCTCGATGTAACGGTAACCGTCCTGGCCGCGAAGATATTCATCGAGAGAACCTTCCACGCCTTGGATTCCTTTGTGCTCGAAATCAGTGAAACCGATTACGTGACAAAGCATGACCCCGTTCGGATAAATCCGAGTCGCGTCCTGCTCGAAATAGACGCCGCGCAGATTTTTGGCACGTAGTTTTTGTCGCAGCGAGTCGGCATTCGCTTTTGCGACTTCCCGCTTCAAAACGATGTAACGCCGATCGCTACGCAGTTTTTCTGAAACTTCGCCGCGCTGGAGCTGTAATTCGTTGCTGACAAGATCGATGGTCGCGTCGACCTCGATAAGGCGAGACGCGTCAGCGACGACCGTTTCGACCGGAACATTGTGCGCGAGGACCTCGTTGTTGGCGTCAAGGATCGTCCCGCGCTCGGCGAAGATCGGCTGTTTGATGACGTGTTTCTCAGCCGCGAGTCCCGCGTACTCGTCGTGCTTGATCATTTGCAGGTAGATCAAGCGAAACGAAAACAGGCTGAAAAGGAGAATGAAGCCGAGGCAGACGATTGCGCATCTTGTTCGGCTGTTCCATTTCATCTAGCACTCCGCGGATTTGAGACAGGCTGAATGGCGTCGTCCGGATTTCGATTCGGAATGGTCAACCGAACGATGTTGTGCTCGGCGATCGGAATCATTTTTAGATAACCTTCCTTCAACCGCCGCTGGAGAGCGGCCCGCGAGGTGAGGGCGGCGATTTGTGCGCTCGCCACTTCGTTCTGCATTCTCAAATTCGTGACCTCGGTCTCGAGCGCTTTTTTGCGGTCGCCCAGATGATAGAGCTGAAGCGTGAGATAGACGTAGCACAGCCCGGTCAGGGCAAGAAATCCGGTGAGAACGATCGAGCGCGCCAGCGACGCCGCGTTGATTTCATTCCAGTTTCGTCGCGACCTGTTCATCCGATTTTCTCCGCCACTCGCAACTTCGCGCTCCGCGAACGTGGATTCATGCGACGCTCATTTTCACCGGGCCCGACGGGCTTGTCGGTGATTGGGCGCAAATCGTAATCCGGATTGCGCCGCGGTTCCGGCCATTCCGGGCGATCGAGCCATTCCCGGCTGTGATCCCGAATGAAGTTTTTCACGATTCGATCTTCCAGAGAATGAAATGTGATTGCGGCAATGCGCGCGCCGGGCTCGAGCCGCGAGGTTAAAACGAGCAACCCCTGAGCGAGCGCCCCAAGCTCGTCGTTCACTTCCATACGCAACGCTTGAAACGCCTGGGTGGCTGGATGCCTGCGTCCGTGACGGCCCACCACTTTCTCGATCGCACGCGCGAGCTGAAGCGTTTCGGCAAACGGCGTGTCTTTGCGCATCTTCACAATCAAGCTGGCGAGCCGTCGAGCGGCCGGCTCTTCGCCGAGATCGCGAAAGATGCGAGTCAGTTCTTCTTCGCTGTATGTATTTACGATCTGCGCCGCAGTGATCATCGATCCGGGGTCCATTCGCATGTCGAGCGGGCCGTTGCGCATCACGCTGAAGCCGCGACCGGCGTTCTCCAGCTGGCGCGATGAAACTCCAAGATCGAGCAGGGCGCCGCCGACTTTTTGAATTCCGAGTTCCTCGAGAACTTTGTCGGCGTCCCGAAAATTGGCCTGCCGCAGCGTGACGCGACCGCCGTAAGCTGTGAGTTGCTCTCGCGCTTCCGCGATTGCGTCGGGGTCCCGATCGAGAGCAACAACGTCGGCGCCAGTTTTAAGGATCGCTTCCGTATGTCCGCCGCCGCCGGCTGTTCCATCGACAACCAGCGAGCCGGGGTGGGGTGCAAGCAATTCCACCGCTTCCGCGGCCAGGACCGGACGATGGTAAGTAAAATCTTCCATTTGCTGCGGCTCCTCTTCCAGAACGAGCGGACCGGTGGCAAACCAAACCGGCCGCTCAAATAATAATGCGTTCATGTGCGGGTTAATCACAGACCAATGACGTTGGCGACGTGCTGGTAGGTTGGCGTCTCTTCCTCTTGCGCCTTCTTGCGTTTCTGCAGATTCCAAATTTCGAAGCGACCGCGGCCGCCAACGAGCACGACTTCGTTCTTCAATCCAAGCTTCTGACAAAGATCTTCCGGCAGGACGAGGCGGCCTTGTTTGTCGGCGGTGGCGTGCTGGGCGCGAGCGTGGAGTTGGCGAAAGAAAACACGACGGTCTCGCGCCGAAACGGTAGAGTCGGCTTCGGCGGCCGCGCTCATACGAGAAAATTCTTCAGGCGACATGACCAGCAGAAATTGGTGAGTCGCTTCCGGAAGAATGATGAACTCTTCGGCAGAACCGCGGCGCCAGCGTGCGGGAATGGTGATTCGATTTTTTTCGTCGATGAAGTGACGAAATTCGCCGGCGTAGAAGCGTTGGTCTGGCTGTTGCATTTGCGGGTGGAGAAATGTTCCATTCTAACCCACTTTTCCCCACTTTTAACCACCTCCCATGCCAAGCGTCAACAAAATTAATCGCTTTCTTTGCCTATGTCGGAACCCTCCCTCAATCGCCCGATTCCCCACGTCGCGGCTTGCCCGATCCCTAAAACAGGTCTAAAAGGGTAACCCCCATGATTGATTACATCCAAAAAGGCGGTTTGCTCATGTGGCCGATCCTGGCCTGCAGCATCGTCGCTATCGCAGTCTTCCTGGAGCGATGGTTTTATTTGCACCGCGCCAGCATTCACGTCGGGGAATTTTTGAAGGGGCTGTCCAACTTGATTCAACGTCGGAATTTTGCGGAAGCGCTCCACGAATCAGCCGGGACACCGGGTCCGGTCGCCCGCGTGATCCATGCCGCAATCCTTCGTCACGACATGCCGCGTTCGGAACTGCGCGAGATCGTGCAGGAAGCCGGGCAGCTCGAAGTTCCGAAGCTGGAAAGATTTCTCGGTGTGCTGGCGACGCTTGCGTTTCTCGCGCCGTTGCTCGGTCTGCTTGGAACCGTTTCGGGAATGATCGAAGCCTTCGGAACGATCGCTTCGCACGGCGGTTACGCGACGGTCACCGAACTTTCGGGCGGTATCTATAAGAGCTTGCTTACGACTGCGGCCGGACTCGTCGTCGCGGCCCCCACCTTCGTCGCTTACAGCTATCTTTCGTCGCGGGTGAACACCATGCTCCATGAGATGGAGCGCGCCGGCATTGAGATCGTGCACATGTTGAAGGACAGCGAAGCGCTCACCGGCATAATCAGTTTTCAGCAAACTGGAGAAACGTTGCCAGGTTCTCGGGAAGCGCGCCGCGATCGTTAGGTCGATTCGACTTTCGCGAAGCTACGGCTGCCGGGTCATTCCCAGGATCGACAACAAAGGATGAAACTCAGTCGCACAAAGGAATATAACTTTGGCTGGCTGGTCTTGTTTCCGCTCATCGACGTCGTCTTCCTGCTCATTTTTTTCACGCTTCTGAGCTCGAACTTTATTCTCCAACCCGGCGTGGCGGTGTCAGCGCCGGCAACTCCTTTTCTGCTCGGTGCTCAGAAGAATCCCCAAATCATCAGCATCACCAGTGGTGCGGTTCCGGCCATTTATTTTCGAGACCAGAGGACGTCAATCGAGGGCCTTGGTTCATTGCTCGACGAAGCGAAACGGGAAAACCGCTCGATCATAATTAAAGCCGACCGACAGACGCCTTATGAATTGGTCGTGGCGGTGACGAATGCCGCGCTCGAGCATGGGATTACCTCGGTTTCGCTGGCGGGCGCTCTGCCGAAATGAACGCGACCGCTTCCGCGCAATTGATTTTCAGCTGGGACCAGTCGCGCCGGCGTAGTCTTGTCCTCGCTGGGTTTATCGCAACGTCGTTCGTAATTCACGTTGTGGCCTTCTACCTGTTTCAAATTGTGTATCCGCAAACCGTTTCTCTTCTCCCGGCGCCACGGCGAGTGAATTTGATGACCGCGAATTCCGAGCAAACAGCGACGCTCCTGCGCTGGATCGATGCCGAGGATCCTGCGCTGGCATCGACCACGCGAAGACCGGCCCACATGCAGCGTCGCGAGATGGGAAGAGTTGAGCACATCCCTTCTTATTTTGCGCGCGAGGCTGCCTTGAAAGAGCCGCCGCCGCTGACTGTTGATCTTCACATTCCGAGCGCGCAACCGCCGGGTCCGGTGCCGTTTGCGCATTCGGCTGTTCCAGCGCCAACTGGAATTCAGCCCACCCAGGTCACGTTTTCGAGTGAGCTGCAACAGCTTGGCGGCGCGAAATTTGTTCCCGGAAATTTCAAAGCGTCTGCCGGCGAAACGCCCCAGAACGCGCAGTTTCGGATCGCCGTCGATGCAAAAGGCGCCGTAGTCTATTGTTTCGCGTTAGCATCGTCCGGTGACGCCGGTTTGGATGAGCAGGCTCGCGAGCATCTCGCGCTTTGCCGTTTTCCACCTGCATCGAATAGCGATTCGCCCGTTTGGGGGATCGCGACGATCGAGTGGGGCAACGATGTGACCACGGCGAGCGCAAAACCGACACCTACTGAGCCGTGATTCGAGTGAGTCTGGCTGCGCTGGCCACAATTTATCTGTTCCTTTCTCTTGCCACGATTTTCCTTCTCTGGATAGTAGGTGAGTGGAACCGGCGCCGGCGTGAGCGGCGCGCATTGCGTTACCGGTTACGTTGCGTGATTTGCGCGTTCGAGTTTGAGGATCGAACGGCGGCTCTTCTTCCACGCTGCCCGCGTTGCGGCAGTTTGAACGAAAGATTTAGATTGGAGCAGATTTAATTATGGGAATGTGGATTGGCCGAAATCGAAAAGCGCGCGTCACCTATGGGTTCGACGAGATCGCGCTCGTCCCTGGTCGTGTCACGATTAATCCGAACGAAGTCGACATCATGTTTCGTCTCCCCCGCAAGAGTGCTGAGCCGCTGCAATTGAAAATCCCGATCCTTGCCAGCGCCATGGACGGCGTGGTCGATGTGAAGTTTGCGGTCGCGATGAGCAAGCTGGGCGGTCTCGCCGTTTTGAATCTCGAAGGTGTGCAAACCCGCTACAAGAATCCGCACGAAGTTCTGCAAAAGGTTGTCGACACCGATAAATCCGAAGTTACTGCGCTTCTCCAACGCATTTATCAGGAGCCGGTCCATCCCGATCTGATCGCGGCCCGGGTGAAGCAGATCAAAGACGAAGGCGGAATCGCCGCAGTAAGTTCCATCCCTCAGCGCGCCGCGGAGTTCGGCCCGATCGCCCAGGAAGCTGGCGCTGATATTTACGTCATCCAAAGCACTGTTTCGACCGCGCGTCACATTTCGAGCGAATACAAATCGCTCGATCTCGCCAAATTCTGCAACGATATGCGCATCCCGGTGATCGTCGGGAATACTGTCGGCTACGAGGTTACACTTGAAATCATGGAGTGCGGTCCAGCGGGCGTGTTAATTGGCGTTGGTCCGGGCGCAGCCTGCACTTCACGAGGCGTGCTGGGTCTCGGCGTGCCGCAAGTTACGGCGACGGTCGATTGCGCAGCTGCTCGCGATGCTTATTTCAAAAAGACTTCCCGCTACGTTCCGATCATCACCGACGGCGGCATGAGCAAAGGCGGCGATGTTTGCAAAGCGCTTGCTTGCGGCGCGGATGCCGTCATGGTCGGCAGCGCGTTTGCGCGCGCAAACGAAGCGCCCGGCTCCGGTTATCATTGGGGCATGGCCACGCCGCACGTCAATCTGCCGCGCGGCACGCGAATCAAAGTCGGAACAACCGGTCCGCTGAAACAAATTCTGTTCGGGCCCGCGGAAGTCGATGACGGCAGCCAGAACCTCGTCGGTGCCGTCACCACTTGCATGGGCAACGTCGGCGCGCGCAACATTGCCGAGTTTCAACAGACCGAAATTATCATCGCGCCATCGATCAAGACCGAAGGCAAACTTTTCCAGACTGTGCAAAGCGTCGGCATGGGAACGCGGTAAAAGCAGTGACAAGTGACCTGTGACCAGTGACAAGTTAAGATCCTGTCTGGTCACTGGTCACTGAATACTGGTCACTATTTTATGAACGAGCGAAGGGTCGTAATAACAGGTCTCGGTGTCATCACGCCGGTCGGCAACGATCTCGAGACGTTTTGGAAAAATCTTGTCGAAGGCAAAAGCGGCATCCGCCGAATCCAAGCCTTCGACACCGCGAACTACGATTGCAAGATCGGCGGCGAAGTGCGGGATTTTGAGCCAAAAAACTTTTTCAAAAACGCCAAAGATGTCCGCCGCACGGATCGTTTTGCTCAACTGGCGATGGCCGCGGCCAAGATGTCGATCCAGGACAGCGGCCTCGATTTGGAAGAAGTAAATCGCGACCGCTTTGGTACAATTATCAGCAGCGGGATCGGCGGACTGAAAACGCTCGAGGAACAGTTCAGCGTTTTGATGAACAAAGGACCGCAGCGCGTCTCCGCCTTTACTATCCCGATGCTGATCAGCAACATGGCCAGCGGCGTCATCTCGATGGAATTCGGATTGCGCGGCCCGAACATGTGCATCGTCACCGCCTGCGCGACTTCCAATAACTCGATCGGCGAATCGTGGCGGATGATTAAATTCGGCGACGCTGATATTTTTGTCGCGGGTGGCTCCGAAGCGGCGATCGTCGAACTGGGTCTCGCCGGATTCTCCGCGATGAAAGCGCTCAGCCGGCGCAACGACGAACCGGAGCGGGCGTCCCGCCCGTTTGATCGTGACCGCGATGGCTTCGTCATAAGCGAAGGCGCTGGCATTGCCATTGTGGAAGAGCTCGAACATGCGAAGAAGCGCGGCGCGAAAATTTATTGCGAGCTTACCGGCTACGGGCTTTCGGCCGACGCCTGCCACATGACCGCACCGCCTGAAGACGGCGAAGGCGCTGCGCGTGCCATGAAGCTCGCGCTCGACCATGCGAGGATTTCGCCGAACGACGTCGATTACATCAACGCCCACGCCACTTCCACCGGTCTGGGGGATATTAGCGAAACCCAGGCGATAAAAAAGGTTTTCGGCGACCAGGCAAAGAGAGTTTCAATCAGCGCGACCAAATCGATGACCGGCCATTTGTTAGGCGGGGCCGGCGCAATGGAAATGGCGGCGTGCGCCTTGGCGATCCGCGACGGAGTCATCCCGCCGACAATCAATTTGGAAAACCCTGATCCGCAGTGCGACCTCGATTACACTGCCAATAAAGCGAAGGAAAAGAAAGTCCGGGTCACTCTCAATAACTCATTCGGGTTCGGCGGCCACAACGCCACTTTGGTGGCGACTGCGTTCGAAGATTAGCAATCGCTCTGATTTTGTGCGGTGTCTTGTTGTCGACGCGGACTATCGAGGAACCGGCATCAAAGATGAATTTACCGGTCAGCTAACGCCTGAGAGTCTCGGTTTACCGCAAGATCTCGTCGAAAGAATTTCCAAATGGGTTTCGGATTACCAGCCAATTATTCCAATTCCTACGAAGGAGCGTAAGAAACACCTGAACAAAATTGAAGAGTTGGACAAAGTCGGCCTTGATCTTGCGCGCAGCGTAAAAGCGCACTTCGGTAATAATGCCAATGTTAAGTACTTCAGCGAAGGTAGGCTAAAGCAGATGCTGATTTAATTGTCTGTGGCTTTAACGCGCCGAGATATCCGTGCGGTCATTCCGAACGGAGTGAGGAACCTCACAGTCGAAGCGAGCGTCACGCTAATTAATTTGGGTGATTAAATCACCTTGTGAGAGATCCCTCGCTCTGCTCGGGATGACCGGCGGTCATAGACCGCCGCTACAATCGTAGGGCAGGCGCTCCGCCTGCCGGTTTGTTAATTGGCAAGCGATGCGCTTGCCCTACAACAGATATCCGGCTTCTCCTACTTCTCCGGATTAACCGGGAAGTGTTTGTTTTTGAGATGTTCTGGGACGTGTTTGGTGTGCTCGGCTTCGATTTGTTCCTTCGCTGCGACTAGCGAATCGAGCGCTTCGCGGCTTTTCTCGGCGCGACACATGTAGGCGACGGCGTGCGCCAGCGGAATTTGCGCTTCGGGCATCCCAACAAATTCAACCGCTTGCTGCGTCGCAATCGCCAGCGGCAACGCCTGGGGATCCGCCAGGCCGACGTCTTCGCTCGCAAAAATTACGATCCGTCGCGCGATGAAACGAAAATCTTCGCCGGCGTGCAGCATCTTCGCGAGCCAGTACATCGCGTCTTTCTCCTCGGACGCACGCATGCTCTTAATGAATGCACTGATCGTGTCGTAATGCGCATCGCCCGCCCGATCGTAGACGACCGCTTTTTGCTGAATGCTTTCTTCGGCAACCGCGAGTGTGAAATGAATCACGCCATCTGATGGAGGGACGCGCTCCGTCGCGTCCTTCTTTGTGCCCGAAGATTTGGACGACACCGAGGTCGTCCCTCCAACAGGTGGCGTGGTGAGCACGCCGATCTCAAGTGCGTTCAAACATTTCCGCCCGTCCCCGTCGCTGAGTTTCGCCAGGTGCGTCTTCGCATCGTCATCGATCTTTACATTGTAATTGCCTAGTCCGCGCTCTTTGTCCGCCAGTGCGCGATCGATCAGCGTTTCCAATTCGTCGACGCTCAGCGGTTGGAGCTGAAAAACCTGAGATCGCGAGACGAGCGGACTGTTGACGTAGAAAAATGGATTGTAAGTCGTCGCGCCGATCAGGCGCAGGTTTCCGCTTTCAACGTCCGGCAACAAGATATCCTGCTGGGCTTTGTTGAAATGGTGGATCTCGTCGATGAACAAAATCGTCTTCTGACCAGAAGTTCGAATTCGATTTGTGGCCGCGGCGAGCGCCCGGCGCATCTCGGCCACATTGCTCTCGACGCCACTCAATCGCACGAACTTTGCGTGCGTCATGTCGGCGATGATGTGTGCAAGCGTTGTTTTTCCCGTGCCCGGTGGTCCCGACAGAATCAGCGACGGCAACCGATCGGCCTCGATCGCGCGCCTTAGCAATTTTCCGGGCGCGAGGATGTGTGCCTGGCCGACGAACTCGTCGAGCGAGCGCGGCCGCATCCGCGTGGCGAGCGGCGCAGCCTTATTGGTCGCGACGACGTCGACATTTTCGTCTTCGAAAAGGTCTTGCACGAATGGAAATTACCCTGAGCGCGCAAATTATGCACGCGGTGTAGCCACGGCCCTGCGGGCCGTCCGCAGCACCGCCCTACCTCACAGCAAATCTTGCGGATGAGACGTCGTATTTACTAGTCTGAGGCGTTCCCTCCCATGAACATTCCGCGGCAACCGTTTGTCGGTCTCGCGTTGATGTCGGCATTCGGCATCTTCATCGCCGATTTTGCTCCGGTGCCCAAGGTCGACTGGCTGTTTTGCGCGATCGGATTGGCTTTGCTTGGATTTGCTCTGTTTTGGAAGCCGAATGCGCTTCTGACCTACGCTTTTGTTGGATGCGGATTTTTCCTGCTCCACAATTTCCGGATAGGCGACACACCCGGTTTGAAATTTGCCAGGGAATTGGGTGACCGCGCGCGAACAGTGCACGTCACGGGAGTCGTTTCGACCGAACCACGAATCGCATCGAACGGAATCGCGACATTCCTTTTCAAACTCGAGTCGGTCGAATTTGAAGGAAGATCCGAACAGGCGGAGGCAACGGTTCTTGTTCGTTGGCGGGGCAATCCGGAGTTCGGCAACGAGTTGAAACTCTTTGGAATCGCGGAACCGATCGTGCCGCCCCGCAATCCAGGCGAGTTCGACATGCGCTCTTATCTGGCGCGTCAGGACGTGCGGCGCGGTTTGTTTGTCCGTTATCCGGAAGATTGCGTGTTGATTCGGAAAAGCGCGGGAAGTCCGATTTTGCGCGCGGCGCAAAAGTCGCGCGCCTGGCTGCAGAGGGTGATCTGCCATGGGCTCGATGATTCGCTCGAAGTGCAAAATTTTCTCGGTGGCATAGCGCTGGGCTTGCGTCACCAGACGCCCGAAGACATCGAAGAACCGTTTCAACAAACCGGTACTCTTCATCTTTTTGCTGTCGCTGGATTGCACGTTGGAATTGTCTCCCGGCTCTTGTGGATCCTGGCGATGATGGCTCGGTTATCGCGCAAGTGGGCGACAGCGTTCATTATCCCGTGTTTGCTTTTTTACGCGGCAGTGACCGGGCTCCACGTGTCCAGCGTCCGGGCCGCTGTGATGTGCTCGATTTTCCTGGCCGGCTTTTTCGCTGAGCGAAAAGTTTTCGCGTTAAATAGTCTGGCTGCTGCGGCGTTTTGTCTGCTGTGTTGGAACACGAACGAGTTTTTCTCGATCGGCTTCCAATTGTCGTTCGCCGTCGTCGGTGGGATTATTTTGCTGGCTGATCCGCTCTCACGATGGCTCCAAGGTTTCGGCGCGACTGATCCGTTCCTGCCACGCAACCTGGTGAGCCGCTCCCGACGGAGGGTCGGGACGGGTTACAAATGGATTTGCCGCGGCGGTTCAGTCTCGCTGGCGGCGTGGTTAGGTTCGTTTTCTCTGATCTTCTGGTATTTTCATTTGGTCACACCGAGCTCGGTGTTCGCGAACCTGCTCGTGGTGCCGATCGCTTTCTTTATTTTGGCAATCGCCATGCTGTCGATTGTGACAGCGCCGATCGCATCGACGATTTCGGTTATTTTCAACAATGCGAACTGGTTGCTGGCCCGAAGCGTGATCGCGTTCGTGCAATGGTGCGCCCAACTGGAGGGAAGCCATTATTATTGTGCGGCGCCAGATTGGTCGAACAAATCGTTCGCGAAAATCTGCGTGCTCGATGTTGGAGCGGGCGCGGCCGTCCATATTCGTAGCGGCGGTGAGGACTGGCTCCTGGATTGCGGCAGCTCACGGGATTACGAGCGCGTGCTGCGCTCGTATCTTCACGCGTCTGGAGTCAATCGCGTGGATGGGCTTCTGCTCAGTCACGGCGATTCGCTTCACATCGGAGCAGCAGAGATGCTTTTGTCCGATTTTGTTCCGGCTGTTTTGGTCGACAGTTCAGCGCCCGATCGCTCGGCCGTTCATCGTCGAGTGCGAGAAATCCTGTCCTCGCAGCCGATGAAAGTATTGAAGCTGAGCGCAGGCGAGAAATTCCAAATCGCCCCGGAAGTGACGGGCAACGTGTTATTCCCACTGCGCGGATTCACGGCGATCACAGCGGACGATCAGGCCCTTGTGGTGCAGCTGACGCTGAAAAAGGTGAAAATCTTATTTGTGTCTGACAGTGGTTACGCGACGGAGAAGGCTTTACTTGGATCAAGGGCGGATCTTCATAGCGACATTCTCGTCAAAGGTCAGCACCACTCCGGCAGTTCCGCTCTTGATGCGTTTCTGAGTGCCGTGCAGCCGCGATTGATCATAGCGACGTCGCGAGATTTTCCGCCGGCGGAACGGATTCCGGATAAATGGGCGGAGCAGGTGCGCGCCAAGGGCATCAGACTTTTTCGTCAGGACGAAACGGGAGCTGTGCAATTGGATTTTGGACCGGATCAGTGGCAGGCGCGGACCTATGTTACTGGCGAAACCTTTCGCAATGCCAATCGGTAAATCGGCGCGCCCGCTGCAGCGAAGCGACGTTCGAATTTTGTCGTTGGAAGGTCGGCATCTTCGGAATCGAGAATCACGAACCGAGAGTCATTTCGACAAACCGTGGCGATCTGTTCGAAGTAATCGCGTTGATCCGTGGCGATTCGCAGAGTGCCTCCAGATTCCAATGCGCGGTGAATGGAATCGAGAAAGTCGTTTGTAAAGATACGGCGACGGTGATGACGGCGTTTGGGCCAGGGATCGGGAAACAATAAATAAAACGTTTCAACCGACGCTTCCGGCAGCAAATAACGAACGGCGTAAGTGCTTTCCACGTTCAGGACCCGCACATTTTCGAGAAGCGCGGACTTGCGGCAGGCCTTTGCGACGCGGCCCGCCAATTTTTCGACGCCAAGAAAATTCCCCTGGGGATACCTCCGTGCGAGTTCGCATAATAGATCCCCATCACCACAGCCCAGGTCGACATGCAGCGGCGCTTCGCGCCCGAAAGTAGACAGAAGATCAAGCGGAGCTACGTACGTTTCCGGAACGAGCTCGATCCCCGGTCTAACGAATTTCGAATTGACAGCAGGGGCTTGGTCCATGTCGGCAAGACTCTTTTACCCGAGCACCGATCGCTTCTTCGAGCAATGATTCGGCAAATGAGGCAGCCTTCGGGATTTTCCGCTGTCACTGCTGCCGGTGGACATCCGATGGCGCGGATTGCGACTTTGCCCTTGTTCCGACAAGGAATCGGAGTGGCCCTTAAACCGCGGGTGTTCGCCTACATTGTGGCTATCTGGCTGGTGCTGATCATACTCAATCTGCTTAGCATTCCTGGTTATTACGATGTCGCACTGCGCGATCTCAGGCTGGCACTCTGCGCTCTGGCGCTCGGGCGACTGAGCCAGGCCGCTTAAATTTCGAAGCTCACGCGGAACAAGGATAGTCTTGGCCGCGCAGCTAATGAGCGGACGGAGTGTACCGCTGTCTAATGCAGCGATATGAATAAACTTTTCTGTTCCATTTCGGGTCTCGCGCTTTGCTGTTCTTTGCTGGCACAAACTTCGCCCGGACCGACAAAAACCGCCGTTTTCGCGGGTGGCTGTTTTTGGTGCATCCAGCCCGCGTTCGACAAAGCACCGGGTGTGATTAAGACAACCGTGGGCTACTGCGGTGGAACAGAGCCGAATCCGACTTACGAACTCGTGGGTTCGGAGAAAACCAACTACCGGGAGTCGATCGAGATCGTTTACGACCCGGCGAAGATTTCTTACGACCAGTTGCTCGACATTTACTGGAAGCAGATCGATCCGACGCAGACCGACGGCCAGTTTACCGATATTGGGCCAAGCTATCGGGCGGCGATTTTCTATGCGACCGACGAGGAGAAAAAAACGGCCGAGGCCTCAAAATCCAAGCTCGCAAGCTCCGGAAAATTCATGAGACCCATCGTGACTGAAATTCTGCAGGCGATGAAATTTTGGCCGGCGGAGGATTACCATCAAAAGTATTACCGGCAGAACCCGGAGCACTTCGAAGCGTTCGAAAACGGCTCAGGGCGCGTGTCGTTTCAGAAGAAGAACTGGGGCGAAAAACCGTAGAGCCCTATTTTAGCGGTGATGGTCCTCGCTAAAATCGCGCCAACTGCGCCTGCTGTGATTCCACGAACTCGGCTCGATCGACTGAGAGATTTTCGTTAAGCACTTTCCCAAGTTCTTGCGCGAGCACGATGGCGATGGCGCGCGCGTCGCGGGTGTAAACCGGAATTGGGAACGAGCCGGCGTTACGATCGTAGCCGTAAATGGTTCCGTCGGTCTCCCAAACGCAGTAAGCGTGTCCGGCAGGGTGATTGTTGTAGCGGACGAGGAGGATTCTCGCCCAAAAGTTTGTGTCCAGCGCGTGCTGAGTTTTGACTGCGGCGAGGTAATTGCAGGCTGAAATAACGCAGCCGTTCAAGACCACGAGCTCGTCATCTCCTGGAGAAACCAGGACGGTCTGCTGGGGGCGGCAACTGAGGGTGACGCAGGCGGAGAGGATTGCGCAGTGATAAGTGATTTTGGCGAACGACGGAAGATTCATGAAACCAGGGCGAGCTAGTAGTTATTGTTGTTATAGTTTTTATAGAACACAGCCGGTTTATTGTGAAGCTTTATTTTCCATCGTTGCAAGAAAATTACACCCTCACTGCTAAAGACGTGCAATAGCAGGGGGTCGTTCAAAAACAACGACGACCTGGACCCTCAGATCAACCCTGTTTCGGGAGATTTGGCCGGGCAGCCTCAGTTGTCGGCGCCTTCCGCGGCTGCGGTCGGACGGGCTGCCTGAAACGATCCGGCTTTGCCATACGCTAGGCCACGACAGTTTTCTCGCTACTAGTCGCGAACGAAGATTGGAGGCGAGGGGAGTTGAACCCCTGTCCTCTTCGCTATCCGCGCAGACATCTACATGTTTATCCGGCGTTAAAGTCTGAGAAGCTGACGTCGCACCGGCGCGCTGCCAGCTTCCGAGCGTCCGCGAGTTCGATCTTGCGAATCAGGCGCGGTCGCTCCGCCGATTCGCCAGCCTGCTGTCCCCGTTTTCGCCGCTAGCAGGCGTCGCTGCGAAAACGTCACGGTCAATTAAGCCGCGAGAGCGAGATCTTCGTGATCTGCGTTTATTTGTTTTGGTTCGGTTTTTAACGAGGCCAACGGACCATCCTCGACATGCCGCATGCGCTTCCAACGATGAGTCGAAACCAGTGCGCCCCCGTCCACGGAAGATACTGTCCGGTCGTATCCTGCGCAAATTGTGGTAATTGTGAGTGAAAAATCGAGCGTTGCGCCTTTAGTGTGTCTAATCTGCTACGGCTTCCAAATGTGAGGTAGATGCAAGTTTACGTTGATAATCTGCCGGCGTCCCGTGCCCCCAGACTTCTGGGCAAACCACGCGCCGGCCTGTTGCCATTTGGGCGCGGCACGATGATTACCATTTCTTTGGTTCTAACCTGCATCATCGGCTACATCGATTACACAACCGGATACGAACGCTCGCTCTCACTGTTTTACCTCGTGCCAATTTCACTTGGTACCTGGTTTGTTGGGTTACTTTTTGGACTAATGATCGCCACCTTGAGCGTGGTGGTTTGGGTCATATCGGACATGGCGGCGGGTATTCCAGCCGTGAGAATTTGGAACGCGGCAATGGCTCTCGCCTCCTACTTCGCGTTCACCTTCGTTCTGTACAAATTGTGCACACTTCTTCGGGAACTGGATCAGCGGGTGCGCGATCGCACGATTGCGTTGCAACGCGAAATGGCCGAGCGCGAGCGGCTCGACCAGGAAATCGCCGAGATCGCGGACCGCGAGCGGCGCCGCCTCGGGCAAAGCTTGCATGACAGCGTTGGACAGCATTTGACGGGCACCGCGCTGGCCGCGCAGGTGTTGCGCGAAAAGTTGGCGAACCGTTCCGCAAAGGAAGTGCCCGATGCCGACAAAGTGGTTCGTTACCTGGAGGAGGGGATCGATCTGACGAGAAACCTGGCCCGGGGTTTCTTTTCGCCCGAATTGGAAGCAGACGGTTTGACTGTCGCCTTGCAGGGGCTTGCGGCAAACGTGAGTGAGCGATTCGGAGTTGCCTGCACTTTTAGAGGAAATGACGGCGTGCGGGTCCGCGATTCGACAACTGCGACCAAACTGTATCACATAGCGCTGGAAGCGACGACGAATGCGGCGAAGCACGCGCATCCTAGCAAGATCGACATCGAACTCGCCAGAAAAGGACAACGGCTCACCCTGGCGGTATCGGATGACGGCAAAGGGTTTCCGGAAAGACTGCCTGAGCCGCCGGGCCTGGGTTTGCGTCTCATGGCCCATGGGGCGGCCTTAATTGGCGGAAAATTTTCTGTTCAGCGTAACCGCAACGGTGGAACAGTAGTCACATGTAGGTTAAATGCGGATTAGACGTCTTAAAAATGAAACCAAAAACTAACAACGGAGTCTCTCGAAATCACCGGGTCTTTATTGTGGACGATCATCCACTCGTTCGCGAGGGGCTCGCCAACCTCATTAATCAACAGGCAGATGTCAGCGTTTGCGGAGAGGCGGAGGATTCCGCTGGTGCAATGTCCGGTATCCAGGCAATTCAGCCCGATGTGGTGCTGGTCGATATCTCCCTGAAAAACGAGTCCGGGCTGGAACTGGTGAAAACCCTGAAGAACCAATTTCCCGACCTCGCCGTCATCGTGATATCGATGCACGAGGAGGCGCTTTACGCCGAGCGAGCATTGCACGCGGGTGCGCGCGGCTATGTGATGAAGCGGGAAACCACCAAAAACGTTCTGACGGCGATTCGGCGAGTGCTTGAAGGTGACGTTTACGTCAGTGATCGCGTGGTCAATTCCATGGCCAAGCGAATGAGCTCGCGCAAGACAGCGGCCGCCGAACCGGTCGAGCGTCTGAGCGACCGCGAATTGGAAATCTTCCGACTGCTCGGTCAGGGCCGAACACCATCCCAGATTGCAGAGGATCTGCGCCTGAGTCTGAAAACTGTCCAGGCCTACTGCGCCCGTGCCAAAGAGAAGTTTGGCGTGACATCGCTTACCGAACTATTGCGCGCTGCGATCCGCTGGGAAGATGCAATGCACGTAAAGTAAAGTCGTTAGGCCAATTAATGTGACACAGATCTAACGCGGGCCGGCCGAATGCTTGCCGCAGCCGCGGCAAGATTTCCAGTCGTTACTGGCAGCTGACAGAAATCCGCCAGTTGCTCGAGCACGGCCGGCGGATTGGCCTGGAGTTGTTCAAATTGAAGCCGCCGGTAGTTCGGTGAATTGGCGAGTTGTTCGCCGGCGCGCAGATAGAATTCAACAAGTTCCCGGCAATAGGTGAGATCGGCCAGATTTGGTGTGGGCGGATCTCCGACCGCCTGGAATTTCAATTCCCGTTCCCGGATGCTTTCGGCGGCAGCCAGGGCGTCCCGGACCACATGGAGGATTCGCGCATTCGGAAAAATCTCCAGCCATCCCGGTGCGAACAATGTGGTGCGCGGCTCTTTCCAGCCCCAGGGCGCTCCGAATTTCAGGCGCGAACGAAGCCACCATCCCTTCGGATTGTTTCGATATCCGAAAATTCCTGCGAAATGTGCATTAAGATTCGATCGCAGATACTCGGTGCAATCGCGCCGGCCTTCGGTTGTTTGCATTCGTTCCAAGAACGGTTTCGGGTCTGACCAGGACGCGCCAACTCGTTGAAGATATTTTTCGTGTAGCCGCTGCAACGCTTTTGACTCGCGGTGGCTGTCGAGCCGTTGACCGATTTGTAATCCCAAAAGCTCGAGCGCGCGGGCAGTCGCACTGGTGCCTGAGCGATGTGCGCCGATTATAAGAACAGGGGGCTTCATTCGAACGATCAGACGGTGTAACCGAAACGCGCGTCCAAATGTTTGAGCGCGTCCGCGGCGAACGCCTGGTCTTCCGGTGAAAGATAATCGCGATACCCGCCGACTTTACCGCGCCGGACTTTGAACGACTCCGGATTTCGCACGTCGGCTGATCGCAGGATTTTTGAATCGAAAACACCGGCTGTTTCAAGCCGTTGCATGTTCCCGAAATCGGAGAATTCGAGCGCATGTTTGAACGCTCCGGGATCAGGCGACGTTTCTCCGAGCGTGGCCAGCAAAGCGCGAAAGTTCTGCTCCGGCGCGCCGCGCAACGATTCGTAATGAAGCAACGTGAAATTCTTGTGGCGTCCGAACTCGGCGAACCAGTCGTTCATCGTCTTGATGATCGACATGATGCCGTAACGGCGATCGCGCATCAGATCGCCGACTTTTTTCTCTTTGACCTGTTGTGGCGTCTCTCGCGTGCGATGGACCAGCTGCATGTAGAGGGAGACGAACGCGTCGCGCGGGTCGCGCACCAGCAGAATAACCCGGGCTCGGGCCAACTCTCGCGCGGGCACGAGATATTTTCCACGGATCCGGTCCCAAACTCTTCCTTTCATTCGTTGCTCGGCGAAATCGTGAGAGAAGATGAGCCGGGGAATAGTCGGATCGTGGTAGTGGTCGGGCCTGAGGGTGAATGGTCGGCCGGCGCGTTTGCAAAAATAGGCGCAAAGAAACGTGCGGACCCAGGTTCGTCCGCTTTTTGGCACTGAAATCACGATCGCATCGCCGCCGGAAAGCTCGCGGGCGCGACTGCTGAAATTCCATCGATGAAACGCGCTGCGCGTGATGGTGGATGGTGAATCGCCCGGGAGCTGGGCAACTTCGCGCAAAACTTTTACGTAACCTTTGGCAAACGTTTCCAGCGAATAACGCTGCTCAATCAATTCGCGCCCACGAGTTCCGAACAGTTTTCGTTGTTCCGCGTTCGCGATCAAACTCCCGAGCGTCTCAATCCAATCCTCGATACTCCTTGCCAGAAAGCCGTTTTCGCCATGCGTAATGATCTGGCTGTTCACTCCGACGTCGGAAGCGACCACGGCGGTGCCGACACCCATGTACTGCAGGATTTTGTAACCGCATTTACCGCGCGTCCAAACCGAATCCCAGAGCGGCATAATGCCAATGTCAAAGCTGGCGAGGTTCGCCTGCTCGGTTTCCAATCGCCACGGCTCGTTTTGAACCACGACGCCATCGAGCTGGAGCGGCTTGTCGCTGATCACTTTCAATTTCAGACCTGGGAAACGCGCGCTCAGCTGCTGCAATGCGGGATGAATATGGCGCAGGTAGGGCAGTCCATCACTCAGGCCGAGCCAGCCGATGGTCAGGCCGAGTCCGTCGTTGGGCTGCTTCAATTTATACTTGGTCAGATCGATCGACGTCGGAAGAATCACCGCGCGCCGGCCGCAAGCCTCCGCGAACGAGGCCAGAAAATCGTTTCCGGCGACGACTGCTTCGCAATGGCGCACCGTTCGCAGAAATTTCTTGAACGTTTTTGCCCGCAGGGGCCGCCGATGCTTTTGTTCGCGGAACATCACCGCGTCGTCAAAGTCGAAAACGATCCGGCGATTGGCTCGTTGCAAAAGACTGAGTTCGAGTTCGTTGAATCCGATCGTCTTAAACAGCACAACCACGTCATGTCTGGACGCTTCCTTAAGAACACGTAGCCGCTCAGCCAAACTGGATCGCCGCGCCGGAAGTACGGTCGCGTCGACCCCGAGACTCTGGTAGTGCTCGAGACAATCGCGCAAACGCAACCGCGTGCTTGGCGCGTTACCGTGTTCGACGACGCAGAGGACTTTCATCTCAATCGCAAGAGTCATTTTCCCACTTAGTTGACGCCAATTCCAGCGGCGAAGCTCCTTGATTCACTTCGGGCTGGTTCAGAAAATCGACATTTGGTACCTAGGCCCGGCCGGTGCCCCAGCGCCGATGAAGAAAACGCTCCCACGGCGAAAAAAGGATTTTGTCGGCGAGCAGACCAATTAGCACGATGACCAGCATGATTCCAATCACCTGGTCCATCGCGTTTAGCTCGCGTCCGTAATGAAGAAGATGGCCGAGCCCGAATCCGGTGAGGATCGTGACGTAAATCTCGGCGGCCATCAGTGATCGCCAGGCAAACGCCCAGCCTTGTTTCATTCCGCTGATCAAGTACGGAAGCGACGCCGGCACGATGACGTAGATCCATCTATGAAATGGACCCGAACCCATCGTTCGCGCGGCGCGCGCGTAGATGGGCGGCAAGGTGCGGACTCCGGTGTCCGTCGCGATCACGACTGACCAGACTGTTCCCATGATTACGACGAACAACATCGCGCCTTCAGTTTGGCCAAACCAAAGAAGGGCCAGCGGCACCCAGCAGACGCTGGGCAAGGTTTGAAGTCCCAGCGCAAGAACGCCGATCGTGTCTTCGAAAAACTTCGAGGACGCCGTCAGCAGCCCTAACGGAAGACCAATTGCCAATCCGATTACGTATCCGAGTAAGAGCCGTCGCAAAGTGACGAGTGTCGCGCTGAGCAACGTGCCGTCGCGCGCTGCACCAACGAGATAATCCAAAACCGCGCGTGGGGAGGGAAGCAAAACGGGCGACCAGATCTGTGCGCGGACGAGCGCAGTCCAAATCGCAACCAGCGCGAAGAAGAACAGAATTGCCAGCAATGCGCGCTTCATGACGTCGCTACCGCCATTTCTTTGTAACCCTTCAACACCGCCGTCAGCTTGGCCGCGTGTTGCGCGATTTCGATGCTGTTGAAATCTCGTGGACGCGGGAGTTTCACTTCAAAAACCTCGCGCAAACGGCCAGGCGTGGGCGACATCACCATCACCCGGTCGGCCAGACAGGCGGCTTCGCGGACATTGTGGGTCACGAAAATGATTGTCTTACGCCGTTTCTCCCAAATTCGTTGAATGTCGCCGTAAAGGTTCTCCCGCGTCATCGCGTCGAGCGCGGCAAACGGTTCGTCCATCAGGAGCACACGCGGATTCGGCGCGAGAGCGCGGGCCAACGCCACCCGCTGTTTCATTCCACCGGACAGTTCGTGCACGTTTGCTTCCATGAATTTTTCAAGGCCGACCAGATGAAGAAAGAATTTTGCAACCTCGCGTCTTTCGGAGTTGCGGAGGCCGGGCTTTAATTTCAAACCGAACATCACGTTGCCGAAAACATTCAGCCACGGAAATAGCGCCGACTCCTGAAACATCACCAGCCGGTGCCGTCCGGGGTTGGAGACCGGTTGATTGTCAGCCAGGACCTGGCCTTTATCGGGATGCTCGAGGCCGGCGATGGTATCGAGCAACGTCGATTTTCCGCAGCCGCTCGGCCCAACGATCACGATGAATTCGCCTTCCGCTACTTCGAATGAGACATCGTCCAGCGCATGCACCGTCTGCCGCTTTTGGCGAAACCATTTCGACACATGATCGACAATCAGCTTCGCGGGAGGAGGGCCCTTCAGCTCTTCTTGCAGTGACATTAAGGATTCTCGAACAGCTTCGACAAGTCCGGGGCGGTCTTGATGAATCCGGCGCGCACCGAATTCTGCACAAACTTTTCAACCGATGGCCGCGGTGTCTCTGCGCTAAACACAATCCGCTTCCAAGCAGCGGCAATTGCTTCCGCGCTCATGTCGCTTCGGGTTTCCTCTAACAGCTCCGCTTTGATCAATCGCTGAGCTTCTTCTGGATTTTTCGTGATCCAATCCGTTAGTTCGGCATGAGCTTGCGCGAACTTTTTTGCGAGATCGCGCCGTTGGTTCAGGAACTTCGCGCTCGAAACCAGCACTGTCGTCGCCGCGTCCTTTTCTTCAATGATCACATTTCCGGATGCTTCCTTTTCGATGCGCGTCAGCCAGGGCTCAACCGTCCACACCGCGTCGATTTTCTTTCCTTTGAAAAGTCCGAGCTGGTCCGGATTCGAAGTCGGGATCACCGAAGCGTCGCCGCCAAGCTGGGTGATCTTCAGGCCACCCTCGGTTAGCCACGCTCGGCACGAAATGTCCTGGGTGTTTCCTAATTGTGGTGTCGCGATTTTCTTTCCGCGAAAATCCGCAGGTGCTTTCAAGTTCTGATCCGGCTGAACGATCAATCCCGCTCCGCCGTTGGCCGCGCCCGCAATCAAACGGATCTCTGCGCCGTTCGACTTTGTGTAAGCGTTAAGCGCCGGTCCCGGGCCGACGTAAGTCAAGTCGATCGAATTCGCGAAGATCGCTTCCATTGCGCTTGGCCCGGCGTTGTAGACGAACCATTCGATCTTTGTGTCCGCGCCGATTCGTTGCTCGAACCAGCCCTTCCCTTGCCGCGACAACGCGTGAGCGATCACGCCTTGCGCGTGCGTGATATTTGGAAAATGACCGACCCGAATTTTTGTTTCGCCGGACACGATATTCACAACGGCCGCAGCGGTCGCGATCGATAAGGTTAAGATCGACAGTCTCATGCGCGAATGTCGACCTTGTCAGAAGCCAGACGCAACCACAATCGCCGACCTGGCGATCTCGAATTATTTCAGCGGTCGAGCGACCATTATTCCAGTGTCACTTCGATAAGTGTGCAGATAGGCAGATAAACGTGAATCGACCAGGACCCGTCCGTAATTGTGCGGAGCTGACGCGTGCATGAAGTGCAAGACTCCGTCGCTGGTGCGCAGCGCCAGGCCCACGTGAGATGTCGAAAAAAGTCCGCCATCGTGTGAAACGATCCCAATGATGTCCCCGCTTTGCAGTTTTCCTTCGATTTTCGCCACGCGGTTCTTTGGAATCTGGTAAAGCGGCCGGCGCGAAACATCCGCTTCCATCCGGGCAAGCGGGCCGAGTAACGACTTGTTCGCCGCGAGATAACGGTAGTGTCGCCAGCCGGAGGTCATTTCATGCGCCGCATGCGGCACGCTCGTTCCGCCAAGCTTTGTGGTCAGGTCTTCCACCAGTCCGCGCCGGTTATTGTCGTAGAGCCAGTCCTCCAAATAATGAAGACGCGAAAGATACTCCCCGGTGCAGACGCCCCCGCGGTAACGGTCGACCTCGATATAATGCAGGAAATTTTCCGGGGTCCAGTTTTCCTCGGGCTCGTTCAGCATTCGCGCGAATGCGAGCGACGTTTCGAAGAACGTCCAGCAATCGAGCCCGCTAAAATTTACCGACGGTGACTCAATTCGATTGTCGATTTCGAGGGTGTAGGACTTGTAGCGAGTTCCGGTCAACGCTTGGCCGACCGCCGCTGTCCGTTCGCCAATCGGCAGGGATTTCCAATCGTTTTCTTTCGCCAACGAAAGCAGGCGATGAAACTGGGGTTCGCCCTTGAAGATCGTCTTAAATGGCAGCCGAGAGTCAAACGCCATCGCTGTCGCACAAATCAGAAATATCGGAACAATAATCCTCAAAGCCCTCATAGTGTCGAAAACTGAAATCGAAATTGTTGTGCGATCAAGTCTTGGTCACTCGGTCGCGCAATGAATATACACGGGACTTTAGAAATTCTTTCGGTCTTTCGCCCCGGATCGGTTTCATGAAATAGCGCAGTGAGCGCCGGGCGAGCCGCGGCTCGTAGCCGAACTCCGGCATTAAATCGCGGCAATGCCATTCCACCCAACCGACCTCGTCTTCGTGCAACTCGTTTTGCCAGCGCGTCACCGGCGCAGTGCTGATCTCAGCGAATCGCGTCCCGGCGGCAGAGTTACCCCCCCAGGAGCGGCCGACTTTCGTCGGATTGAGGACGATCTCTGGATCGAAACTGATCTCAAGATAATCGCACACCTTTTGCATTGATGTCTTTGGATCGAGCGCGAGGTCTTCATAGCCGACGACCAGGCCCGGAAATTCTCCACTGCGGATTCTTTTCGCCAGTCTCGCGGCCGCGCGCCAGTGTGCCACCACGTAGTAAACCGAGAATCGTCGCGTTTTGCGGGTGTGCTCGAGCGCGATCTGCGCCGCCAGCAGTGCGCGAGGGTCGCGCATTGTTAAGAGGAGTTTCGCTTGCGGGAATCGGTCGAAAATTTCCGGAACGTAATTTCGATTCGCCGGAGTTTTTTCCACCCACCGTTTCACTCGATCGAGCGGGACTCCGACGACCTCAGCGTAGGCTTCCAGCATTAACACCAGCAAATCTCTTTTCTCGTTCGCCGGATCGAACGCTACTCGCTCGAATGTTTCCAAGAACATCTGTTTGGGAAATCCCGCGTAATCTTGCCGGCCGCGCATCGCCTGAAATCCGAACAGCACGTTCGTCCACGATTCCTTCGTGAAGTAATCGAACTGCGCGCGACGTCCGCAGTCACGATACTTCGTGAGGACGGTCGGGAAATAAGCGGTGTCCTGCGGCATGACCAGCAGCTCCGGATGGCTGTCGAGCAACGACACCAGCAGAGTCGTCCCCGATTTCGCCGCACCGGCGATGAAGCAAGCGCGCTCGTCGAACCGCAAATTTTCCATTGGCGCCAACTTAATCTTGTGACGTGCGCATACAAATTGATGATTCTGGATCCTTGTCGCTACGCAGCATCAGCCGTTTTTTGTTAAAGGAAATAGCCCAGCGCTTTAGCGCTGGGACTAGAGATTCGTTTTCGGCGGAGTGCCGTCCGGCACGAAAGAATTATTCTACCGTCCCTGCCGGGATTGGTTCTCGTATTCGTGGATTGACCCAGCGTTAAAACGCTGGGCTATTGTCTTCCCGCGATTACAACACTCAATATGACAGACGAATTGACGTTGCTCGCTAAATCTGCCGTCGCCACGCGTGCCGAAAATCTGTTGCCGGAATATCAGCGTATTATCGCGAACATTCCGCCCGAGGCCGGATTTGGCGGAATTTGGGAGAGCGAAATGTTCTTGTTTTATGCAGCGGTGAAATCATTTGCACCCAAACAAATTCTTGAGTCGGGACGCGCCCGCGGCAAGAGCACGCTGATTCTGGCGCGCTCTTTTCCAGACGCGCGAATCGTCAGCGTGGAGTACGAGTGCGAATCAGAAAACGCGCCTGCCGCCGAAACGAAATTGAAGAACGAATCGAATGTCGACCTTCTTTACGGCGATTCGCGGGAAATCCTGCCGCAAAGATTGCAGGCCGGCGACGCTGTTCTGATCGACGGTCCGAAAGATTTTCGGGCGCTCAAGCTGGCCGTCGATCTCCTTCGCACTGAAAAACCGTGCGCGGTGTTTGTTCACGATTTCCCGCCGGACTCGCCGCAGCGAAAATTCGTCGAGCGCAATTTCCCTGACGCGTTTTTTGGCGACGATCTGCTTTTTCAACGGTTCCAAAGTCTGGATATCGAACGCGATCCGCGCGCACGCGGTGTAGAGGCGGCCGTGTCGGCCGCAAGTCCGCGACGTTACGGAGTTTTCGTTTGCCTGTCGCCGCCATTGCGAGCCCTCGATCTGCCATCGCGTCTTCGGTTGTTCTTCTCATCGTAGCGACGCCGTGTCATTTCCTCAGGAGGCGCGCACGTCAATGCGGACAACCAAAAGTTGAATGTTTAGATACGACCCCGCTCTGTTTCCCAGGCATAGCGAGCCGGTTTGATTCGGGCCGTCACGACTTATATGGTTCGGTTCAGTGCCGAATCCTTTTTCGAGAAAGCGGAAGATCGTTCGCCACGCGCAGGAGAGCGGCGCGAAAAAATCGAAGCGAGTGAAGCTTCGACCAGGCAGCGATTGGACCAAACGCAATTTCATCACCAGTGTCTGGATTCCGTCGATTTTCACCAAACGTTCAGGCCCACGAAACGCGCGTCCGTTGTTTCCAAACGTGCAACCCGGCCAGATTTCCATTACCTGGATAGGTCACGCTTCGTTCCTGATTCAAACGCACGAAGTCAATGTCTTGATCGATCCGATCTGGTCGATGTGGCTCAGCGTGATCAAACGCCTCAAGGAACCCGGCTTTAATATTCATCATCTGCCCTCGATTGATTTCGTTCTCGTCACCCACGCGCATTTTGATCATCTCGATCGGCGAACGTTAAGGGCGATTGCCGCCGATCAGCCCATCGTCGTTCCGGTCGGCGTCGGGCGCCTGGTCCATCGCTTGGGATTCAACATCGTGCACGAGCTCGATGAATGGCAGACAATCGAGCTCGGTCCGCTTCGAGTTTCGCTCACACCGGCGCATCATTGGGGAGCGCGTTTTCTGGCTGACACCCATCGCGGCTTCGGCGGTTTCGTTCTTGGCGTGGATGGCCGGTCGGTTTTTCATTGTGGAGACACCGCCTATTTCGAGGGATTCAAAGAAATCGGCGAACGCCACAACATCGAGATCGCGCTCCTGCCAATCGGCGCCTACGATCCGCCGCTCGCTCGCGAAGTACATATGAACCCGGAAGAAGCCGTGCAGGCGTTCACGGAACTCAAGGCGAAAACTCTCGTGCCGATGCACTACGGCACTTTTCGCCTCGGTTACGAGCCGCTCGAAGAACCGCTCGAGCGTTTGCGCGAATCCGCGCGGGTTCGCGGCATCGAAGACAAAGTTCTGATTATGACCGAAGGAAAACCGGTCGTGCTATGAAGAAGAAACCGTCCAACGCTCAACGCCCAACATTGAACGTCGAATTCAGAAGCTCCGCATTTTGGATCATTGGATGTTGCGCGTTCGGCGTTCGGTGTTTTTTGCTCTAGATGCCCGGGCCGCGCTCCACGCGTTCGGAAATTCTCGGCGCCTCAATCGCCGGACTGATCGTCGTCGGCTTTGGCGTGCTGCTGCTCTGGCATGATCCCCTCGTTTTTTGGAACGACGATTATGAATTGTCGATTCTGCCTGTGTTTGCGGACGTCGCGCGCAGTTGGAGCGAAGGTCATTTTCCGCTGCTAAGTCCCTACTCCTGGGTCTGCAGCAATCTCGCCGGCGAATTTCAATACGGAACATTCTCAATTTTTGTAAATGCCGCCGTGGTCTTGATCTGGAAATTTCCGCTGACGTTTTGGCAACAGGCCGCTGCCCTTTCGATCGCGCATCTTTTTGTTCTGGCCGTGGGCGCGTTTCTGCTTGCGCGCAATCGCAATCTCTCCGTCTTATTGTCGATCTTCGTTGCGCTGATCGCCGCGTTGAACGGGTGGATTATTTGCTGGGGTGCGACGGATTGGTTTGGCGCGCTGGGCGCTTTCGCATGGTTGCCATGGGCCTGGTGGGGGCTCGAACGTTCATTGGATCGAAAACGCACTCGTTGGCGATTTCTTTGGCCGGTGCCTTTTGTCTACCTGCTCATCACCGGCGGATTTCCTTACACAGTTTTGATGCTGGTGCTTTTGATCGCGTGGCTCGCGATCAAGTCCCGCGTTGAAACGAAAAATTGGATTGCAGTATTACTGATGCTCGGCGGCGCAGCGTTGGGTTTTGGAGTATCAGCCCCGGCTTGGATGGCAATTCTAGATTACGCGCAGGGCTCAGGGCGCTCATTGCAGTCGGCTGGCGGGCATTGGCAATGGATCGTGCCGTGGCGCGCGTTACCGGCGTTCATTCTGCCGTGTTGGACTGTCAACTGGGCTGACTTTTCGACGCGTTATGTTCCTCACGCTGGAACTGAGCTGGCCTGCGGCCTGGCGGCTCCGGCCGCGCTCGTCGCCGGATTTCTTTGGCGCCCACGGCTGCTGCTTCGGCGAATGAAATGGGAACTGGTCCTTCTCGCGGTGCTGCTCGTGCTATGCATGATCCCGATGGCGGGCGTTTTTCGTTGGAGCTTCCGCTGGTTGCCGTTTTTTCATCTTGTGCTCGCACTTTGCGCTGCCGAAGTGCTGCGACTGCGGCCTCGTTTAGCGACCGGGTCTACTGCGTTCCTGCTCTTGATTGTCGTCACTATTCCGATGTCGATTTTCAACACCGGCGGAGCGAACGGCGCGACGTTGACCTGGATTTACTTTCAGATCGCCGCGATATGGGCGTTGTTCGAATTATTTCTGCCAATCCCCAAGCTTCGACGATGGGCGCCGCCGGTTGCGACGTTCGCGGTCTTGCTCGCAACCTATCTTTGCATTCCGACGAACTGCGGCGTGCCGAAATACAATTTTTCGCAGGAATTAACGAAGTCGGAGCCGTTGGACCGGCAACGTCTGTATCTAGGAGTCTACTCTCCAGCTGAATTTGCTTATCGACGCGAATATCGGAGTGGACCCGTCGGTCAGGTCGCGCGACCTGGGAGCACGCCGATGTGGGCGCAATTGCATTTCATTAATGGATACAGTCCAATCCTCGCCGCCGGTGTTGCTCGCGAATTAAAATTTTTCATTCATGGCGAAATTGACGGTGAGCTTGGACGATATTTGGTTGAGAACCAATCGGGCCCGGGCGGGCTACTCGAACAACTTGGCGTCGACGGAATTGTGATCGCTCCGGAAATCTCGGCCGAACCGCCGGCAGCGAACTGGAGGCTAAAATTTTCGAATAACGATGGGCGCCTTTACGAGCGAGTTGGCGAGCCATTTGCACGAGTGCGATCGGTTGCTTGGATCGATTCAATTCCCGAGCGCGAGTTTGTGACCGCCGGGATTTCGCAAACTATCGATTCGCGAAATTATGCCGAAGCGGAAATAGATGTTCCGTCTGGAGCAGAGTCCGCACTTCTGACTTTTTCGCGGCCGTACTTTCGTGGTTATCGGGCGAGCATCGGGAGTCGTGCGCTTCAGGTCGACTCATATCGCGGATTGTTTCCGATAGTCGAAGTTCCGGCCGGCACGCATGGCCGTGTAACATTGATTTATCGACCTTGGTGGCTGGTAACCGGTGGCGCATTATCGATCTTCTGCGCAGGAATCTGGCTCTTTGGAATTGTAAGGGCGGTGCGTGCACGGACGGCATGAAACGCTTTCCGTCGTTGGGCCATTCGCTCGCGCGCTGTGAATTCGCGGTCGCGATTTTGCTGACGCTAGTCTTGATTGTGTTTCACTTTCTGTTCTTTTTTCACGCCGGACCGCTTTGGCGTGACGAAATCAGCAGCTTGTCATTGGCTACCAAGCCGACATTCTCTGAATTCTGGCAATCTCTGACGTTTGATCCGTTTCCGGCGTCCTATTTTCTCGTACTGCGCTTGTGGCATGCGATCGGACTCGCTCAGAGTGATCTTGCGCTCCGAGGGCTCGGCTTGGTGATTGGCCTGGCATTGATTGGCTCGCTGTGGCTCGCGTCGTATCTGGCCGATAAATCTCCGCCGGTCTGGGCGCTTGCGCTGTTCGCGTTCAATCCACTGGCGCTTGAAGTAGGGGACTCTCTTCGCCCATACGGGTTTAGTTTGATTTGGATCGTCCTCGTCTTCGGTTTGATCGCGCGAATCACTTTTGCCCGCGTAACGAAAATCATCGCGCTTTGCGCTTTGATCGCCGCCATTCTGAGCGTTCAATCCAATTTTACCAACGCACTTGTTCTGTTCTCGATCGCAGCCGGCGCGGTTGTTGTGCTGCTATCCAAAAGGGCGTGGTCGAAACTATTCCTCGTTCTTGGGATCGGCGTGTCCGCCGCATTCTCGTTGCTGCCGTATCTGCCGATCATGCAAGCGACGAGGGATTGGTCGAAGATTCTGGCTAACGAGAACGACATCGCGAGCGTGATTGACGTCGCGCGTGACGCGATTGCAACTTCCGGCGTTTTTGCGCAATGGATCTGGCTCGCCCTGATTGTTGGGACACTTGTTGTCGCAGTTATCGTTACTCTTGTTCGACGTCGCTCAGGTGAAGTCGTCGATGTTGCGCGCGATCGAATAATCTTTGCTACGACCGTTTTGGTTGTCGCCGCCGCTGTTACTATCGGATTCCTTTGCGCAGCGAAGTATCTTGTTTTTCCACGCTATTTTCTGGCGGTCCTCGCCATTGGAGCGCTCTGCATTAATTCCTTTTGGAAAGCCATTCCAAATCAGACCGCGACTAGGACTCTGAGTTTTTGTCTGGCGTTAATTGTTGCGGCTACATCACTCCAACCATTGTCCGGGCGCGCCCACATGCGAATGACGAACTGTGACAAGATTTCTGCGGTAGTCGAAAACCGCGCGGGCCCCGACGATCTCATCATTCTGACCTCGCCGTTGTACGGCATTAGCTTTCAACGTTATTATCAAGGACGAGCAAATTGGATCGCGCTGCCGCAACTTGGAGATTTTTCTCTGCACCGCTGGGATTTGTTGAAGCAGGCAATCGCGGAGCCCGATCCGGTTCCGGATCTGTTGTCACGCGCGGAGAATGTTCTCCGGGCCGATCACAAAATCTTTCTCGTTGGCAAACTTGGGCCCGCGCCTGCGACTGAGCCGGAACCGTTACCCCCAGCGCCGAATAGTCAATTCGGTTGGCAAATGGAAGCCTACACCAATCAGTGGAAGTCGGAGCTGACTTACTCGATCGAGCACCGTGCCCGCCATGGTACGAATTTACCTGTCGGTGGGCAGGAATCCGTCAATCCATTCGAACATCTCGGCCTTTTTGAGGTTTCAGGTTCGCGCGAACCTTAAATTGTGTAGATCGCAACCGGTTGGTCGACGCCCTTGACTGGTTGCGGTGGAAGTTCGCGAAGCTCGACCGTTTGTTGCATCGCAGCGCAGGTTTCTTTGCTCACCAGGAGCGAAGTTCCGAGTGTTTTGTTCAACGCTTCTATTCGAGATGCCACGTTTACCGTGTTCCCGATTACCGTAAATTCCATTCGATCCGGCGAACCGATGCTGCCAACAATTGCCGGACCGGTATTGATCCCGATCCCGATTTGAATCGGATCCTCGCCGCGGGACTCCCTCTCCGCGTTTAGCCGTTCCAAAGTTTTTTGAATCGATCGGCCTGCGGCCACGGCGTCGTCGGCGTGATTGAGACTGTTGTTGCCGATTCCGAAGAGCGCCATGAAGCCATCGCCGAGAAATTTATTGATCATCCCGCCGTGCTCGCCCTCAACCGTTTCAACCATGACTCGGAGAAATTCGTTCAAAAGGCCGACCGCTTTCGTTGGAGACAAATGCGCGGACCGCGCCGTGAAGGAACGAATGTCGACAAACATGACTGTGATGACCTGCTCGGTTCCGCCCAGACCAGGATCGCGCGTCAAAATTTCTTCCGCTGCGCGGCGGCCCACATGCGCCCCAAAAGTTTGCCGTAACCGTTCCTTTTCGCGGAGTCCGGTCACCATGCGATTGAACTCACCAATCAAGGCACCGAATTCGTCCGCTCGACGCAACGGAACCTGGACGTCGAGCTGACCATGAGTGACTGCCTGCGCGGCGACCCGCAATTCATCAACCGGTTGGGAAACTGAACGGCCGATCAGCACCGCGGAGAACAGGGCAAAAGCGACACCAATGACTCCGACGAAGACGCCAAACAATTGCGGATTTGTCCCCGGCGAGGGCGGGGCAAAAAGCAGCAGCAATAGGGAACCGATCGGACAAATGCTGGCGGAGACCGCCCACATGAACCCGCGCATCCGCAAAGAGATCGGATGGATCCCTTGCAAGCGGTCAGGACGTGCGTCGCGGAAGAAAAGCGGAAACAATCCCCACTGACTCGCCAATTCGATCAGGAAAAAACTATGTGTGGTCGCTATGAAACCGGAGACACCGAACGAGATTGGCAAGTGCCAGAACAACTGCGCGCTCTTCGGCCGCCCTGCCAGCGCAAGGCAAATCAAGAAAACAACCGCCCCGAGGAACCATGCAGCGCCGGAAATCGCTGCACCGTACCACGGCAAATGAACCAGCCGCCGTCGGATCGGATCAAGCTGGTCCGCAGAAATGTTCTCGCCGCTGGCAAGCCGTTGATAAGTCGGTCGAAGTGAAAGGATCAACCAAAGCCAGACTCCAACCGCGGCCGGATAAGCAACCGCATTCCAAATAATGACCGTCGAAATGAATCGTTGCTTCAAACCCGCTGCGACCAGCAGCGGATCGATAACGGTCATGTTGTACCAAATGTTGAACGCACTTCCGACCAAATGCGGAATGAGCGGCGCGAGTCCCGTGACCAGAAACGGATGTCGCTTCAAGGAAGGGTCCATGGCCTAAAGTAATCGAGAAGTATCAGTCGCCCGGGCAAGTTTTCCTTTCTTGTGTCGCGAAGCAGCGCCGGAAAATTTGTCATTTTTCCGAAAACAAATCCGCGATTCATCGGCGCGAACATGTCATCCTGATGACTGGGCAAAATGTATCGGGGCTTCAATTGTCGGACCGTTTCGGCAAAACGATCGCGACTGTCCGGCAAGGCAACTCCGAGGATGGCAAGATCGACATGTCGGATACCCGCATCGGACGGCTCGCCGGGAACTCCGCCAGAGTCGATGTAAATCCGTTTGCCGGCAGCTTCGATCACAAACGAGAGCGGCTCGCCGGCGACCCAGTCAGCCGCTTTCACTGGTTTCGATAACGATGTCGATTTTCCTGGAAACGGAACTTTTCCGAACAGGCGATCGTGTTGTGCCGAAAGAACGCGGACAGTAAACGGTCCAATTTTCAGGACGTTTCCGGGCTTTACCGCCTCGCATTCGTTCGGCGAAATTCCGACCGATTCGACCAGGCGAATCGCAGTCGGCCCTGCGAGCAACCGGCCTTGCTTCCGCCGCATGATCTCCGGAACGTCGAGCAAGTGATCGAAATGCGAGTGGGTCACGAGAATTGCATCGACGCGCGGACGAACGTGGCGGAGACCTTCGCTTACACGATTCAAATTTGAATCGATCCGCTCGTTCAGCGCACTCGCCCATAAACCAACGCGCGTGAAATACGGATCAACCAGCAGTGTGTGGCCATCGGTCTCGAATTGAAATCCGTTAACGCCGAGATAAGTGACGCGGATCGAATCTCTTTGCGCCGGCGAGGTCGGATCTTTGTCGGCAACGATGAGTCGCGGATATTTTTCGAGACCGGCATAGGCGAATTGAGCGAATAGAATCAGACCGCAAGACGCCACCTTCATTGCGGGCGAATTGTAGCGGCGGTCTATGACCGCCGAAATCTAAATAATCCGGCGCTCATAGAGCGCCGCTACAGAAGATCAATAAACGTCGCGTTTGTAACGTTTATCGGCTTTGAGTTTTTCGACGTAAGCGTTGGCCTCTTCAGGCGACTTGCCACCGCGCTCTTGCACAATTTTTCGCAGTGCGGCGTCGACGTCTTTGGCCATGCGTTTAGCGTCCCCGCAGACAAAGAACTGCGCGCCGTCTCCGTCGATCCATTTCCAGATGTCGGCCGCGTGTTCGAGCATTCGATGTTGCACGTAAATCTTGTGCGCTTGATCGCGCGAGAACGCGCAGTCCAGACGGGTGAGAATTCCATCCTGTTTCATTTGATGAAAATCATCGCGATACGCGTAATCGCATTTTTCGCGTTGCGCGCCGAAGAAGAGCCAGTTCTTGCCTTTCGCGCCGAGTGCCCGGCGTTCCTGCAAAAATGCGCGAAACGGCGCGATCCCCGTGCCAGGACCGATCATGATCAACGGAACGTTGCCGTCCTCCGGCATGTGAAAATGTTTCGCCGAGCTGGGATAAACCGGCATTGGAACGTTGTCCGCGCGCTCGGCCATAAAACTTGAGCAAACACCTTTGTGAACGCGGCCACGGCTTTCATATTGCACAACATCGACAATGAAATGCACGCAGTCGGGAAAAACCCGCAGGCTCGACGCGACCGAATACAGACGCGGCTGCAATTTGGTGAGCAGAGCAACGAATTCTTCCGGTGTGAATTTCGCTGAAGGGTGATCGAGGAGAAAATCGATCGCCCCTGCCCCCCACAAGTAATTTTCGAGATCGTGTTTGCGGTCTGGATGCAGCAATTCCTTCAACATCGGAGCGGCGGACGCGCGTTCCGCGATCGCTTTCAAAAACTTCGGCGTTGGTTGGGTGATCGAGTAATCGCGCAGTAAGGCTTCGCGAAGCGGCTTTGTCGTCTTTGCCGCTGTCACCGGCTCGTCGCCCTTGGCGCCAAGAGCATGAATGATTTCGTCGACCAGGGACGGATCGTTGGTTGGATAAACCGCGAGCGAGTCTCCGGGTTCAAAGCTCAATCCCCAGTTCGTCAGATCGACTTCGAAATGGCGTGTGTCTTTTTCCGAATCCGCGGTGCTCAGTCGCTTATTAACAACCAGCTTTCCGGGGAACGGATTTTGCCGCGTCCATGGCGATGCGGGCGCGTGTTTCGGTGGTGCACTGACTTCTGACATGGTGGATTCTGTAGCGGCGATTTGTAATTGCCGCAAATGTTTCGCTCTTCTTGAAAATAGCCCAGCGCTTTAGCACTGGGAAAACTGATGTTACAACAGGTCAAGTCCGTTAGGACGAAAGAATTCTTCTGCCGTCCCTAGCGGGACTTAACGGTTTCGAAAGCCCGAAAGCCCCAGCCTTGAAAGGCTGGGCTATTGTCAGCGGTGACGATGAAGATCTAGTAAACGTCGCGCTTGTAACGTTTGTCGGCTTTTAATTTTTCGACGTATTCGTTCGTTTGCTGTTCCGATTTACCGCCCTTTTCCTGGGCAATTTTGCGGAGCGCGGCATCGACATCTTTGGCCATTCGCCGTGCGTCACCGCAAACAAAAAAGTGCGCGCCTTCAGTATCCATCCATTTCCAGATCTCGTCCGCACAATTCAACATTTTGTGCTGGACGTACGATTTCTCGGACGAGTCACGCGACCACGCGCAATCGAATTTGGTCAAAAACCCATCGGTGTTCATCTTCTCGAGCTCGTCTTTGTAAAAATAATTACAGTGTTGGTGTTGCGATCCGAAAAAGAGCCAGTTTTTCCCTGTTGCACCGGTCGCTCTGCGTTCCTGCAGAAATGCGCGAAAAGGCGCGATCCCGGTGCCCGGGCCGACCATGATGATTGGCGCTTTGCCATCCTCCGGCAGACGAAACTTCGATGTGTTTGGAAAAACCGGAACCGCTCCGTCTTTTGCGCGCTCGGCCAGAAACGTCGAGCACACACCTTTGCGCATTCGCCCGTGGCTCTCGTAATGGACGACGTCGATTGTGAAATGCACCTGGTCGGGATGCGCTTTGAGGCTCGAGGAGATTGAATACATCCGTGGAAGAAGTTTGGCCAGCGTGTCGACGAACTCCTGCGGCGTCCATTTGATCGAAGGATGCTCGATTAAAAAATCGATTAGTTCCATTCCCCACAAGTAAGTGCCGAGATCTTGCTTGCGTTCCGGTTTCAGAAGCTCGGTCAACAATGGCGCGCCGTTGACTGCCTTTGCCACGATCGCCTGCAAAAATTTCGGAGTGGTCTGGGTGATGCGGCAATCGCGAAAGAGAACTTCGCCCAACGTTTTTTCTCCAGCGGGTCCTTTGACAGGTTCGTCGCCCTTCGCACCAACCTTCGCGATAATTTCCTCGACCAGTGCCGGGTCGTTCGTCGGCCAGACCGTCATCGAGTCGCCGACTTCGTAGTTCAACCCCCAGCCTTTGAGGTCGAGCTCGAAATGTCGCGTGTCTTTTTCGGAACCTTCACCGCACAGACTGCGGTTCACCGCGATTTTCGCCGGAAACGGATTCGCACGCGTGTACGGGCCAGCCATATCTTGATTCAATCAACCGCTAACCACGCTAAAAACACTAAAGACGTCAGAAAATATTTTGGCGCCATTTCGCGTATTTGGCGGATGCTTCAGCCGTCGTTGCCGATTGCGAGTGTCGGACAAACTTCCATGGCGCGCTGGGCGGCTGCGGTTTCGGTATCGCCTTCAGGTTGTTTTGTGAAATAAACGGCCGTTTCGTCGTCGTTGGTCTTCAAAAGCGCCGGCGCTTCCTCGAGACAGGTGCGACACATGGTGCAGGTAGTATCGACGTACCAGGCTCCCGGAACATTCAAAGGCTGCTTGCTATTTTTGTCCGCCATAGCGTGCGTTGTACTAAATTAAGACGCCGTGCGCAATCCCTTTACCAGAAAACCTCGAGCGCGGAGGAGGTTTAGCGCGGTGTCGGAATCACGCTCGGTTCGACTTCCGGCTCGGCCGGTGAAAGCATCGGCTGGGGCGAGGGCGTCGGGGTGGGAAGCGGCGTGAGAAGTTCACCGCTTTTAGTGGTCAGAACGCCGCCTGACATCGTGACGTCTTCGACGAAATACAGTTCGCCGTTGCGCCGTTCGAAGTCTTTTCCTTCGGCGGATGTCGATTTTCGATAAAAGCGTTCCATCTCGTCCAAGTGAAACGGCCGGGAGCCGCGTCGCCCAAAGACTACGGTTTGTCCGCCTGTTTCATCAACCACCCGATCGCGCTCGAGTCCCCGCGAAACACAAATCGTTTCGCCTTTCGTTGGATAGGTGGCGATTAATTTTGGACTCGGTCGCGGGCTGAATCCTTGCGCGCCGGGAACCGTGTCCGGGGAAATCAGTTGCACCACGCGCAATCCATTTCGTCCATCGGCTACCAGCGCGAATTCCGATGCGCTTACGCTGCCGATCTGGACCGCGCGAGTGTCGTTCAATGCGCCGCCGGCATTAAACATTTGGTCGAGTCGTGGACGCTCCGGATTTTCAATATCGACAATTGCGAGTCCTTCCGGCCCGTTCGCGACGTAAGCGTAAGTGCGCGCGACGTACAAACGCCCGGCGTGCGTGAGTCTTAGCGTTGACCGCGGAAGCGGAATCGGGTGGGACGGCTCGGTAAGATCGACAATCTTCAGTCCGTCATCGTCGGTGATGAATCCATAGCGAAACTGGATTGCAATGCAGCGCGGGTTTCGCAGAAAGCCGTTCGTAAGTTCGCCAACGATTCGCGGATGGGTCGGATCGCTGACGTCGATCACGAACAAGCCGCGTGGCGTTGTCACGTAAAGCCGATGGCCGGTCGCGGCGACAAAGGTGGCGCCGGTCAGCGCGCCGTTCGGATTGAATCGAACGGTCTCGCTTTCCTTCAGGAAATTGTCATCCGGATTTCCGTTAACCAGCGTTGCAGCATTACTGACGACGAGGCCTTCTTCGCGATCGGAGATGAAAACGTAGGCGTAAAACATATCGATCGGTTGCTCTTCGTTTTCGGGCAGGTGCTGGCGCGCGGGGTCGAGCGCAAGCGTGCTCGGCAGCGCGATGCTGGTCGCGTATTTCGTGTGAATACGTGTGCGTTGACCAAGCGGAGAGACCGGCGCGCTGACAATGCGCTCCGAAAACCCTTTTTGATCGATGTTGGCGACATCGAAAACTTCGAAGCCGCCGGGACCATTCGCGGTGTAGAGATATTCGCCGCGCAAGCAGATGTCTTGGATGTCGTGACCGCTGTGTTCGTAGGCCTCGGTCAGAATCGAATCGCCATCGACGTGTTTCTTGTAATCGGTGGGGTAAGCGATCGATTGGAGATGACTTCCGATTACCGCCTGCGGCTCATCCGGTTCGGTCCAAACGACCGCGTGCAATCCTTCTTTGCCTTCGCCGATGTAGGCATAACGGCCGAAGAAGTTCACTGTGCCAGTGCCGAAGCCTAGTAATTGCGTCATCCATGCGTTGTTATCGTTGTCTTTCGATAAGTGGCAGTCGGTGCAATTCTTGGTGGTGCCGACGCTGGAGGTGGTGTGGGGAAAATGCGGATTAAACGCCTGGCCGCTGTAACCTTCGGCCGAAAACGTCTGTTGCTGCGAATAAACCCATTCGCGATTTGCGTTTTGTGAACTGACCACGACCGCGCTCGACGAACGAATCACCGCCATTCGGTTTTTCTTCACGGTGCCGTCGATCCCGAGCATGAAAACGTCATCGCGCACTACCTGCGGGTTATAGGTCGTGTAATTTCGATCGGTGACGCCTTCGAACTTATTTTGCGGCACTCGCTGGTTCGCTTTCATCGGCAAATGACAGCCGAAACAACTTGTTGCCCAGGACGTGTGACAGATCTGGCAATCCATCGCCGAATTGTCATGCGCCAGATGCATTCGCCGCTGCCAATCCTGAACCGGGGACGGAGTTGCATCTTCAGGAGCGGGTTGGTCGGGATGATTGCTTAAAACGGCGGCACTATTCGGCGGTGCCGTGTGGCCCGGAAGAATTCCACCCCAGGTGGTCCCATCGCGACGCAGCGTTTTCGCGTAAGCTGACTTCGGATTATAGTGTGGCGACAATGGATCAATCGTATCGATCGTCTGGGGAATTTCCCAACGCACATCGGGCGACATGCTCGATTGCTGAAACAGTTGATTTCCTTCCCAACTGAAACGCGGACCGAACGGCGTATTGCTGGTCTTAAGCAAATCGATCTGGCCGGCGTTGCCGCTTGTGATCAACGTCGGCCGTTGATCGATCGTGCCGTGGCAATCAACGCATGTGATCGTCGTTGCGTTGCGCGGCTCGCCGTAAAGCATTCCGTTGCCGTGAACATCGACGTCAAAGTGGCAATCGCCGCACTGCATTCCATGCGCGAGATGCACGTCCTTGAGGTGCACCGCTTTGGCGAACTTTCGCGGATCGTCGTTGTCGATCTTGTTGTCGTCAAGATCGAGCAGATTGCCTTTGCGGTCGTGTTTGAAAATCGCGCGAAACACCCAGCCGTGTCCGTGATAATCGGCGAACTGGGTGTGTTTCAACTCCGGATTTAGCTCGGCGACCTGATCGAGAAAAGTTTTCTGCCCCCAAAGACCGCGCGCAGCCGCGGCCTCGGGATTTTCCATTGTCGATTTTACGAGCTCGGAGTCCGTCGGATTGTGTTGCTCCTTCGGATACATGAACTCGCCGTCGGTTTCCTGGTCCCACCAGGTGTAACCCAGGTACGGGTTCACAAAGAGATTTCCCTGGTGCATATGGCAGTTCATGCATTGGCTCGATGGAATCGATCGCGTGAACTGATGCATGATCGGATGGCCGCGCTCGGTTTTCGGAATCGATTCGTCTCCGGTGAAACTTAGGCCTTCGTGACCGAACTTGCTCCACCAACCGGAATTCGTCGGCGAACGATCATTCGCGTAAACGACGTGGCACGCCGAGCAACCGCTGGATCGATAATCGCCGGGATGATCGTTCGATCCAAAAAATCCGAGAAGGGGATCGTGCAATCGCGTTTTTTGTAATCCAAGAAAGACGGGATCAGTGCGATTCAATGTTCCAAGACCGCGCTCGGAGAGTCGGCGATCGGGGTGACCGTTTGGTTCTTCCGTTGTTGGCAGGCCTAACGAAAGGGGTTTGCGCCCGCCTTTTTCAAAAATGCGCAGAATGTTGCCGGGATTGCTGAGATTGAAACGCGGCAACGGCTCGATGAACGGCAGAATGCCATGGACTCGCGTATCCTCGGCCGTGACCGGCGTGTAATTGATCAACTTGAGTGGCGCCCCGTCAGCGGCATAGGCCTGGCCGAAACGGTAATTTTTCTCCGGATACGCACCATTATTATAAAGGGCAGCCCCCCAGAGCATCGCACCATGGTTCATCATGCTGTGATCGACGTTGCGAATGATTTCACCGTGGCAGAGTCCGCACGATTCCTCAGCAACTCGCAGATCACCGGGACTGACGAAGCGAATGAACTCCTGCGATTCGTGATTGAGCCAGGCGTTCGATTGCGGCGGGTTCGCCGACGAATTCCAGAACTCTTTGTTCTTCGGCAGGATGTGCGCCTGCTCCTTTTGCAGATGGCGCGCTGGATTTCCACCGTGACAATCAGTGCAACCGAGCACGACGTTTTGTTCGGCCTTGTGCATTGGTTCAACACCTTGGTGACATTCCAGGCAGCCGATGCTTTTCGCGTCCGCTTCGGCCTGGGTTTGATCGATCCAGTTTCGCCGCGGAATCGTGGCGGGCGGCGTTGTCGATCTTAGAGGAACCGAAATCTCAGGACCGTAACCTTCGGAGGCTCCAAAACCCAAATCCCAAATCCCAAACAAACACCAAGCTCCAGTAACCAAACCCCAATGTGGAAATTTGAAAAGACGTTTTGGAATTTGGAGATCGGAATTTCCTCGGTGCCTGGGTTTTGAAGTTTGGGATTTCACTTAATAAGTGAGCGTCAGTGTCACGATCGCGCTGTAGAGGAACGGATCGACGTGGCCGGGCGGGGGACTGGGATAACCGAAAACTGGGACAGTGTTCGTGCGATAAATGTCTTTGTAGCCCCAACGCGGAATTAGGAATCCGGCCCCGGCGGTGAGAATGACGTTGTCCGTGAGCAATGGTCGCCATTCAAAACCGGCGCTGCAATCAAGCCCGAAATCGTTGCTTGCGTGATTGGTGAACAACACGAGCTCGGTCGTTTCGGTCGTGACGGTGCGGATGTAGTTCACGTTGATGAAGCTCTTCAACTTCGGCAAAATGTCGGCGTCGAGCCCGTAGCCAAAAATCAGCGCGCCGGGATTTACGAAATTCGCCTGGCCTTCGGACTTGCTGGTCCGGAAATCGATCACCAAACTGTCGCGCTGTTTGAAATTCACAGCCGTGCCCGCGAGGTTGAATCCCTGGTGCGAGAAGTAGCTGAACGGTCCGCCGATGAAAAACGGGCGATCGAACACCGTATCGAAACCGGTCGCGGTCGAATCCGTTGGATTCGAATCGCCGCTCGCGTAGAAAATTGAGAACTTGTGACGCATCCAATCTTTATCGACTGACAGCTCGAGCGCACCCATTTGCGCGTTGATGTCGACACGCCGGCCGGCGATTCCATTCAAGCTGTCTTCGCCCAGAACTTGATAAAACGCGTGATCGATGTTGAGCCAGCCGATGTGGCCGTCGCCGGTCCATCCTAAGTAGTAGGCCTGCAGGTAATGGTCGGCCACGGTCCCGATGGGTGCGGGCCGGGTGAGGAATCCGTTCTTGTCGTAGTGGCGACTGTTGTTGTCGAAGTCCCCGACGAAAGAGAGCTCACCGGTATAACCCTTCCAGATCAAATCCTGACGGAAAATGTTTGCGACATAAACCTGCTGCGAGCGAGGCTCGAATTCATTCAGGTCCGAGTAGGTGTCCTTCTCGCGCATGTCGAACGCGGCGAGGTTGTATTGCCAGCGGTTGTTGTCGTAGTTGCCGAAAATGCGGATGCCGAGGTTCGTGTCGTTGAAGATAAAGCCCCGAAAATCGCTAACGAACGGCTGCATGCCGACGCGCAGCGAAATAAAATCGTAATTGTTCGAGAGATCGCGGAGATGAATTTCGGCGAAAGCTTCCTGGAGCGACCAGAATTCCTTTTCGCGCGTGGTCCCTTTTTGCGGATTCGGATTTACAACATTGTTCTCCTCAACGTCGATGTAGTTGTGATTGTAAACGCCGAGTATTCGCAATGCCCAGTCGATCGGCTTGAACGCGGTTTCGCCTTGGAACAAATCGATGCCGATCGAGAAATCGTTGGACCAAAAAAACTGGTCGCTCAGTCCGAAAAATTCTGAACTGTTCGGACGCGCGGTGCTCACACCGCTCGGCGTCGGCAGTTTGCGAACCTCAGCTTGGAAAAAATCTTCGGCAGTGATGTTCAGGAAAACATCCTGGCCGGCGATTGGCGCGTCGCCCTTCAGTTTGCTTTGCAGATACGGATGCCAGAGGTTCAATTCGGATTGATACGGCGTTTCCATGGATGGGTCGGCGTAACGTTTCCAACGGCCAAATCCGATGAACCAGCGGTTTGGCTCAGGCTGCGAGTCCGGCAGTAGACCTTCCCCTTGTTCGGACAGGGGATAGGCTTCGTAATTTAATTTTGTTCGTCGCGGGACCACCTCGCGCACGCCTTTCCGGGGGAGCTGAAGCGAACGCGGTAGCGCTTCCTGGCCGTACTCCGGTGTTTGCGGCAGGATCGGGGGAAAAAGTTCAGGCGGTTCCGTCGCTTCGGTGTGCTCGCGTTGCATCGCGCCGGGATCCGGATTGAACTCCGAGAGTGAGAGCGGTTCATTCTGTGCGATCAACGTTGTGTTCGCGATGATTCTGTCGCCCTCCAAGGAAAGAATGTCTTTTGAATCAACAACGGTGATCGTTCCGAACTGCGCGTTGTCGTCCGTGACGCGTTGAGTCTCTTCGTGAGCGATTTCAACCGTTTGACCGTGTAAGTCCGCGAGTGCGCACAGAAGCGCTGTGACGAAACCCATTGCCGGCCCGCGCAAACTGGCGCCGGCAAACGACGGAATTGACCAGCGCATGGGAGCGCGAGGATGATCGAAGTTCCCTCGTATTGGCAAGCCAACTGTGGCCATCTAGTCGGACACAGGATGACAACCGGGTCGAACGGGGTTTTTGCTGGTGCCCGGCGCTTTCGTTTGTCATAAATGGCGAACTCGCCGATGACGCTTCGGGTTACCCTTGCGGTTCTTGTTCTGAATCTCTTTTCGATTCGTCACTTACCGGCGCAAACGGCGCAGATGGTAAGCCCGTCGCCGGGGTCGACGTTTCCGTCCTCGAGCGTCACTTTCAACTGGAGTGCAGGAAGTGCGAGTGCCTATCTGCTGCTCGTGGGCACCTCGCTGAATAAAGGCGATATTTATACTTCAGGCCAGATCAGCGTTTTGTCGGCCACAGTCAGTCGCATCCCGACTGACGGACGCACGATCTACGTGACACTAGGTTCAAATGTCAGCGGATCGTGGAGCGCGAACTACTACACCTATACGGCTGCCAACTCTCTAGGTACGCCTACTCCAACGCCGATACCGACACCAACTCTAACGCCGACGCCAACGGCAACAGCGACAGCGACAGCAACGCCAACAGCGACACCAACGCCGACGCCGATAGCGACGCCAACAGCAACAGCGACCGCTACGCCTGTTCCTAGTCCGACTCCGCCTGGGCCGGATCCGCTTACCGCTGCGGACGTCCAGACAATCGTCCAGCACGCCGTTACGCGGGCCGTAAGCATTTCACCGAACAGTGTCATCGCAGTGGTCGATCGGGAAGGTTACGTGCTCGGTGTTTGGGTAGTGCGCGGAGGTTCGGCTACGCCAGGCGAGATCACTACGGCGGTTAGTAAAGCGGGAACAGCAGCGTACTTAAGCAGCAATCAAAACGCATTCACGTCGCGAACTGCCGGTTTCATCATTCAACAACATTTTCCGCCAGGTGTTTTCAACACAGCACCGGGACCACTTGTTGGCGTTGGGCTGTCGAACCTGTTCATCTCCGACGTCAATCACTTCAAAAAAATCGACATGGTCTTCTGCCCACCGCCCTATCCGCCGGCGACGATACCGTCGCCGGGCACTTTCGGGACGCCTATTTTCGGTACCTCCTTGGATGGTTCTCCGGGCGGCGTTCCGCTCTATAAGTCGGGACTCCTCCTCGGCGGGATCGGTGTGACTGGTGATGGCACGCCGAAGCCGTCTATTCCGATCATGCTCATGCCGCCGGTGTTTCCTTTACCAGGTTGCATAGGAGTTGTTCCGACAACAGGGAACGCGCGGGACGAAAACCCATTCGTATTGGTTAATGGCGCTGATGTAGATGAAGATGTCGCGCTTGCCGGGCAGAAAGGGTACGCGCCGTCCTCAAGCATCACTGCGGACAATGTTTTCATTGGTGGAATCCGATTACCGTACGTTTCTTCTTCTACATCTGTTTCAAGCACGATCACGCTGCAGGGAAATTATGATCCAATGTTTCCGCCGCAAGCGTCACCGGGACCGCCCCCCGGAATCGTGCCTTTTACTTTCGCAGGCGTTCCCGGCGAAATCCGGCAACCGATCATCGACGATCCGGTTCCTGGAACTATCAACGGCCAGGCACGACTGTCGATAGCGGACGTAAAAGACATTATCGGCTACGCTGCGCAGCGGGTGAAAATCACCCGGGCGGCGATTCGCTTGCCGATTGGTACCCAAATGCAGGCCTTCATCACGGTCGTAAACAATCCCAACGCGGACAATGCAACGCCCACCGTGCTGGGAACCTTTCGGACCGGTGAAGCGACAATGTTCAGCTGGGACGTTGCCGTTCAGAAAGCGCGCACTTCCGTCTTTTATTCGCGACACGATTTTCTCGGATTCGGTTTGAACATCGCCATGTCTACGCGCTGCGTCGGATTTTTGGCTCAAAGGAATTATCCGCCAGGCATTGATGGAAACAGCCCCGGCCCGTTCTATACAGAACAAGACAAACTCTCCGGATTTGCCGGAGCCGAGCCGAATCTGACATTCGTGGCTACTGCGGACACCAGTTCCCCCCCGCTGCGTACTGGTATCCGGACGGATTTGCCGAACGGCATCACAATTTTTCCGGGCGGAATTCCCCTTTATCGCAACGGGGTGTTGGTTGGCGCGATCGGAATTAGCGGCGACGGGGTGGACCAGGACGACATCGTGGCCGCGTCCGGAACGCACGATTTTCTCGCGCCTAATGCGATTCGCTCTGATCAATTCATGTTCCGCGGCACGCGCTTGCCTTATGTGAAGTTTCCGCGCGATCCCGGATTGTAATCTTCTGTGCGATCGGGCGGTTGCGGGTTGTCAGGGCAACTCTAAACTCCCGCGAGCGTGCTCGAGTGCGAATGGGCGCGCTTGGACATGCCTAACGAATACGAATCGCCAATTGGTGACCGCCCCGAAATTTGCGGCGCAGTCATGCCGCCGGCGCCGAGGCACGATCCCTACGCTGCATTTCGCTCCCGCGGTTTCCGATTTTTCACCACCGGCAATTTGCTGTCGATTATCGGCCGGCAAATGCTGGCCGTTGCGGTCGAATGGGAAATTTATCGGCGCACCCATTCCGCGACGGCGCTTGGGCTGGTCGGGCTCGTCTTCGCGATCGCGATTGTCGGTTTATCGTTACCGGCCGGACATCTCGCCGACAAGATCAGCCGAAAGCAAATCATTCTTGTCGCGCAGATTTTCAGCGCGATCACATCCGCGTTGCTTGCATTCGTTTCGTGGCAGCATCTCGCAATTCCGCAGTTGCCGATCCTGCAAGCGTGCAATCGTGCTCTTACCACGATTGCGGGGATCTTCGAGAAGCACGACCGATCGTTTCACTTCGACGATGCTTCGATTCCGATCATCTACTTACTGCTCTTTCTTGGTTCAATCGCCCGCACATTTTCCTGGGCAGCCCGGAGTTCATTTTTTCCAACGCTGGTGCCGCGTGATGCGTTTTCGAACGCGGTGACGTGGAACAGCAGTGTGTTTCAGATCGGGTCCGTCGTCGGTCCGGCGTTGAGCGGTTTTGTGGTTGCGAGACAGGGTTTTCCGATCGTCTACGCGATCGACGCAATCACCTCGACATTATTCTTTCTCCTGGCGTTGCCGATTCCTCGCGCGCCCCAACTGCGTCGGACCGAGCAAAGCACCGGGCGAAGTTTGGCAGCCGGAATGGAATTCGTGTTCAGCAAAAGAGTAATTCTGGCGACCATCACGCTCGACTTGTTTGCGGTGTTGCTGGGCGGTTCGGTCGCCCTCCTTCCGATTTTCGCCGATCAAATTTTGCATTGCGGTCCCGTAGGTCTGGGTTGGATGCGGGCAGCGCCGGCGGTTGGCGCGTTTGCAATGGCGTTGGTGGTTGCCTATCTGCCGCCGATGCGAAATGCCGGCAAATTGTTGCTCTGGTGCGTCACCGGATTCGGAGCCGCAACCATTGTCTTCGGATTATCGAAAGCGTTTTGGCTTTCGTTGCTCACGCTTTTCATCGCCGGCGCGGTCGACAGTGTGAGTGTGATCATTCGCGGTTCGATCGTTCAATTGGTGACGCCGGACGAAATGCGCGGTCGAGTTTCGTCGGTGAACAACATTTTCATCGGAACCTCGAACGAATTTGGCGCACTTGAGTCGGGATTGACCGCCGCTTTGTTCGGTCCGGTTATTTCGGTCGTTGGTGGGGGAATCGGAACAATTCTGGTCGTGCTCGGCGCCGCCTGGAAATGGCCGGAAATCCGCAAGATTGGCGCGCTGGATCGAAATCTCAGGTAGGGGCGATTGACCCAATCGCCCGTGGCGGTTCGGTGAACCGCCGCTACCTTAAAAGCCAATGAAAGTCGCGGCGGCCCAAATTTCCTGTGCGCTCGGTGATTTCGACGCGAACATTCGCAAGATTCGGGATTTTGCGGCTCGCGCAAAAAAGGACGGCGCTGATATAGTCGTATTTCCGGAAATGTCCGACACCGGTTACTCAATGCCGGTCATCCAAAAACACGCCAAGCCGTGGAAAGAAGGCGCAGTTGGCGAAATTCAGAAGATCGCAAAAGGAAATTCCATCGCGATTGTCGCCGGAATTTCGGATCGCGAAGGAGACTCCATTTTTAATGCTCAGGTTCTGGTCGGCGCGAATGGAGATGTGCTTGCCAAATATCGCAAAACGCATCTGGTCACCGCTGCGCCGCTCGATGAGCGCGTTTGTTTTTCGCCCGGAAACGAATTTGTGGCGTGCAGGATGGGCGATTTTAGAATTGGGCTGAGCATTTGCTACGATCTGCGATTTCCGGAAATGGCCCGCACCCTCGCCGTGAACCACTGCGCAAACGTGATTGTGAATTCATCCGCATGGCCGGTGGTGCGCGCGGACCATTTGCGAATCCTCGCCCTCGCACGCGCGGTCGAAAATCAGAGTTACTTTATTGTTGCCAACCGCGTCGGGACCGACGAGGGCGTTACGCTGTGTGGCTCTTCGGTGATTGTCGATCCTGCAGGAAAAGTTCTCGCTGCAGCGTCACCGGATCGCGAAGAACTAATTGATGGAGAGATCTCTGGCCTGGTCATCGCTGATGTCCGCAACCTAGTGCCGGCGTTTACCCATCGTCGTGGTGAGTTGTATAAGCTGAACTGAAGCGTCCAATTGCGGATGCGCACTCGATTTAATATCGGAATGAAAACGAATCGTATCTGTCTCGCTCTTCTGGTCGCGCTGGCGTTTTCAGGCGTTGCTCGGGCCGAAGAGAATTCGACGCCGCAACAAGTGTTCGACGGGATGCGGCAGAGTTTTCAGGCCGACAAAGCCAAGGGCGTGCACGCGAAATATCAGTGGAACCTTAGCGGACCAAATGGCGGCGACTGGTGGATCGACGTCGAAGACGGAAAGTTCACCATGGGCAAGGGCAAGATAGACAGCCCAACGGTCACATTCATCACTAGCGACAACGATTGGGTGGCGATGTGCAATGGCAAACTGAAAGGTACGTGGGCCTTCATGACGGGACGATTGAGAGTCCACGGCCCGCAGTCCGTGGCGCGCAAGCTGGACGAAATTTTCCCTTAAAACTTCGCTTCTACCGCCAACCTGACGTAGGGGGCTGGATCGGTTTTTACCGATGCTTCGGCGCGGAAGAAATCAAAATCGCGTCTAACCGTGGCGCCGACATCGAGCGTGATGTCGAGCGGTTTGAAATGAGAATATGTCGCCTGCACGCCGACACGATCTTCACTGTATTGGACAACCGGGTCGTGGACCTGAAGTTTGCGCAAGGGCGTGACCACGTCATCCGTCCGAAAACTTTCGTAGTAAAGGTTTCCGGCGATACGAAATTCCCAGTCGTCGTTCGGATTGTAAACCAGCGCCGGTTTCGGAAACACGCCTTCAAGACGCAGATGATCGGTGAAAAGCCAGATCAATCCGCCGCCCGGCGCGGCAATTGGATTTGAGTTGATGGACCCGCCAGCGCCGATGACTCCGAAAATTTTGTCCTTTTTCAACGGAAACGAGACCCAAACTTTCCAGGGAATATCAAACGCATCACCATTGGCGTGATTTTCAAAATAGAGGCCGGGTTCGAGATCAATTCCCGCGCCGGCATGGTCATGGACAATGTACTCATAAGCGATTAGCGCATGAAATGTCTGCAGATGGTCGGGCAAGCCATTGTTTCCACCTAATACCAGGCCCGTCGGGGAGAGATGATTAGAACCGTTGTCCCCGCCGAAATCGAATCGCTCGTATTCGGCACCGAGCCTTAAGTACCAGTTTCCGGTAATCAAGAATCGGTGCGCGTAGCTAATGTCGTTATAGATCGAGTCGCCATCGCCAAACTGGCCGTTGTACCTCTGGTAATCACTCGTTCCAGTGTATGTGGTTTCGTAATTGAAGATCTCGGTCGAATTTTTATTTTCATCCCGACTAGGTGAAGGAGCCGGTTGCAATTCCATACCGGTTCCGGCAAAGACGGCGGGAACGAAACAGAACAACATCAAGGTCAAGGGAAGGATAAGGCGATTCATAGGTTAAGCGGCGGTCTTGGTTATCGATCTTGTGTTCGTATCTGCCAGCAAAACTCCGTGTATCTCATTTCGGCATGGGCGGCAAGTGGCGAGTCGCAGGGAACAGACGCCGGCTGTTTAGCATTTGACGTGCTTGCGGTCCGCACTAAATTCTACGGCCCGCCTGTGATAAATCCCCCTTTAGCATTAGCGAATCCGCTCGCCGGAATTGATCACGGCGCCGCAACCTGGTTTCACGCCCATCTTACCCGCCACTTCGTTGCGGTGTTACGGGCGATCACTGAATTCGGCTCCAGCGAGTGGATCGCGGTCGTGCTTTCGGTTGCGGTCCTGCTGTTCATCTTCAAGCGCTGGTGGCTTTCGCTGGCAATGATGGTCGTATCCGTCCCGGGCGGAATGTTGTTGAACGAATTGGTGAAGGTTCTGGTGCATCGGCATCGCCCGTTCGTTGATGGCTGGTTTGTGGATTGGTCGGGTTACAGCTTCGCCAGCGGTCACACTATCGGTGCCACGCTGCTTTATGGGCAGATCGCACTTTTCGTTTTTCCTTTAATCAAGAGTCGGCGTGGCCGGGTTCTGCTTTTTTCAGCCGCAATCTTTGTTGTCGCGATGGTCGGATTCAGTCGAATCGCCCTGGGAGCGCATTACGTTACCGATGTCTTGGCCGGAATGTTTTTTGGCATGACGTGGCTGACGATTTGTTTGTTTGCCGCGCGGCCATTGCAACGAATCGCGATGCTGCAGGGCATTGAAAGTATGCTTCCGGAAACAGGTCCGGAATTAGTGCCTGTGCCGGTGGAAACCGACAACACAGTTGCGCCGCCGCCAGAGAAATCCGTTATCTAGGCTGGTCTTAGCCATCCACGAACACCCTCAGCGGCGTTCCGTGTTAGTATTCAACGGAGCATTTGTGTAATCGCGAAGCGTTTTGGCGTAGATGAAAGTCCCGAACAAAGTTCGATTAACTTTTTATCTGCTCGGTTTTGCCGGAGCCGCACTATTCACGGGATTGCTGATCCGAGAAGGCGCTGCTCAAGTCGGTTCCGCGATTGCCACCGCTGGATGGGCGCTTTTGGCAATCATTGCCTACCATTTTTTGATCCCAGTGTTTCTGGATTCGCTTGCCTGGTGGGTTTTGTTTCCGCGAGCGGAGCGGCCACCCTTGCGACGAATCTATTGGATGCGTTGGATCGGCGAATCGGTCAGCACGCTAGTGCCATCAGCCGCGGTGGGTGGTGACATAGTTCGCGCGCGTTTAGCAGCGATCAGCGGTACTCCAGTTGCAATCGCGGCGGCGACAGTGCTGGTCGATCTTACGCTGGGCGTTTTCACGCAGGCAGCTTTCACATTGCTGGGCGTTGCTCTTCTCGTAAGCGCCACGGGTCAGAGAAATTTTGTCGGTCCAACAATAATCGGCACGATCGTTGGCATCGCTGCGGTGGGCGGTTTCTATTTTGTCCAACGGCGCGGCATGTTTGGTTTTCTCGCTCGAATGATTGCGAAACTGGCGAACTCGCCGGAATGGCAATCGCTGGTCCAGAGTGGCGCGACGCTCGACGAAACTGTGCGATCGCTTTACGCACGGCGCGAGGCGGTCATTGCGTGTTGCGGATGGACGATTCTTTCGCTGATTCTGAACTCGGGAGAGATCTATATTGCGCTGTGGGCGCTAAATCTTCACGCCACGATCGCTAACGCGATCATTCTGCAAAGCATGGCGCTGACGATTCGGTCCGTTGCATTTCCGGTTCCGGGCGGGATTGGCGTCCAGGAAAGCGGTTACGTTCTGGTGGGCAATCTTCTGGGAATTCCCGGTGAGACGGCTTTCGCTCTGTCCTTGATCGCCAGAGTGCGCGAACTCGGCTTTGGAATTCCCGGGCTCATCACCTGGCAACTGGTCGAAGGACGGCGTTTGCTTCGCGCGCGAGAGGCCGTCGTCCCCTCATAGAGTTTCAGTTTGACGATAGCGCGGCTCAAATTCGCGAGTCGTTGTTTCACTTTTGCCGGGTTCGTGAAATTGGTCCGAACGCCCCACCAGATCCAGGCGAGGCCACCGGGTAATTCGAGCTGTTTATGAAGTTGGGCTATGACATCGTGATCACCGTAGGCTTGGAGAAATGTCGTAGCGAAAGGCAACCACTGGCGAGTAGGCACAGTTCCTACCAGGTCCAGAAGGAATACGAGCAGGTCGTCCGCCTGACGCGCCGCCGCCGACAGCGATTTGTCATGATAGATTTCAAAATCGATGAATCGGGCGCGATCGGCTTTCGCATCGTAAATTAGATTCGTGATGCTGGCATCGCCGTGCGACCATCGCCCGCGGAATTCGTCGCTCCAGAACTGGTGGGCGCGCCGAAACTCAATCGCCGCCGTGCGCAACATGTGTCGCGTCAAAGTCCCTCGGTTCAGGTGTTCCCATAAACTTTCACCCGGCAGCTTGTCAGCCACCACGTAACGCCGGCCGGAGGCATGAGCACGAAAGCGATCGCCATTTAACATCTCGAAGCAGTCGATTTCCCATCGACGCCAATCATCCAGTTTGCTCCAGAACCGAATCGGAATGTTCGCGACGCGAAAATAGAGATTGGTGAGGTCGGCCAGTTGCTCGCTGTGAAGGTTTCGGCGCTTTACCACGAAGGTACGACGGCCGCGCTTCTTTTCCCAAACGGCATTGATCGCGATGGCTTCGACCAGGCGCGTTGCAACGGTCGCAAGTCCGCCTGGAGCTTCGACAATTTTGCTAGCTGCCGCGAGTAAACCGGCTGGTACCAGATTTTCAACCAACGCTGCGCCGTCCGCTAAAATTCCCATTTTTGCCTTTATTTTGGACGGTTGTGGGCGCGCTGACTTCAAACGTTTCGCGATCCTGGATTTTCCCGTTCAGACTGTAATTGTGTCACCGACCTTCATCACGCGTAGCTCCGTTTTGACGCCGGCTTTTTTCAATTCCTGGCCGAACGCTTCCGGCGTACCCGTCAGCACCGGAAAGGTGGCGTAATGCATTGGGATAGCCGTCTTTGGCCCAACCAACTTCACCGCCTCGGCCGCGCCCACAGGGCCCATGGTGAAATGATCGCCGATGCAAACGAGCATGATGTCGATCTGGTTGTGATCGGAAATGCGCGCCATGTCGGAAAAGAACCCCGTATCACCGGTATGATAGATCGTTGGTCCGTTGCGAATGGAAATGACGAGTCCGGTCGGCATGCCTGCGGCAACCGGCGGAGAATTTTCATCTTTGCGCACGGTCGATCCATGCAATGCCGGCGTGAAACAGACTTTCAGCTCGCCGTCGAGCAAGGTGAGCTGGCCGCCGATGTGCCCCGTCGTGTCGGCGCCGGCTTGATTGCTTGGATAACCGAGAACACTTACGACCGCGGCAGACAGATCGGCGTTCGCTACCAGTTTCGCGCCAGTTTTTTTGGCGATCTTAACGGACTCGCCGACGTGATCGCCGTGTCCGTGTGTCAGCAGAATTAGATCGATGTTCTTCAGAGCGGCGAGTTCCTCCTTGCCTTTTGAGAAGAGAGGATTTTCCAGCCAGGGATCGATTAAGAACGTTTTTCCGCCGGGCGTCGTGACTTTGTAGCCCGATTGTCCGTACCAAGTCAGTTGCGTTGCCATGATCTCATCAAAACGAAAACGCGCGGTTGAGCAAAACATTTTCCTGAGCGAAAGGAACCGCGCATGGCCTTACCCGAAGATCACCTGTCGGCAACGGACCCGAGGATGGCTGCTCTCATCGCGCGGTCGGTTCGTTACAATGTGAAACCTGGCGAGTCGCTGCGACCGTTTGACGCGCTTGCCGAGTCGATTGCCTATCAACAACTGAGCGGGAAAGCCGCGGCCACAATCTGGAAACGCGTCCGCGCGCTTTATCCCCGTCGAAAGTATCTCGACCCGCGTCTGGTTTTGAAAACGCCGGACCACAAACTGCGCGCCGCAGGTCTGTCACGCAGCAAAGTGGCAGCGATGAAGGATCTCGCCGCGAAGACAATCGACGGGACCGTGCCTTCTGCACGCGCGCTCGCGACGATGAGTGACGAAGAGATTATCGAGCGCCTCATCTCTGTTCGCGGCATCGGGCGATGGACCGTTGAAATGCTGCTTTTGTTCGACCTTGCCCGGCCTGATGTGTGGCCAGTTCACGATTATGGCGTTCAAAAGGGGTTCGCAAAAACGTTCGGACGCCGAAAGCTTCCAAAACCAAAGCAGCTGATGAAGCTTGGCGAAAAGTTTCGGCCGCATCGCTCGGTCGCGGCGTGGTATTTTTGGCGAGCGCTCGACGCCCCGGAAAAAACAAATCGTTTCGACGAATAACGCCAGCGACGTTGACTTTGCCGGGGGCGCTCATTAAAACGCCAGTGTTATGGCGACGATTCACGTAAATCGAGGCGCAACGACTCTGGGCGCATTTCCTGAGGAACAAGTTCACGAGAGCATCCGCGCCGGCCGCTTTCTGCCGAGCGATCTTGGTTGGAGGCAAGGAATGGCGAACTGGCAGCCGCTTTCGCAGTTTGCCGAATTCGCCGCCGACTTTGCCGCGACCGCTTCAGCCGCCGCGGCGCCGCCGCCACAAACTCCGGCCACGCCGGCTTCACCGGTTCCCGTTGCAGGATCGTCAACTCCAGGGTCGCGAGGCGGATTGCCGTGGGAGCATCGCGATACTCTCGGATTCTTTAACGCTTTTGTGCAGACCGTCAGCATGGTTCTGACTCGCCCGACCGAGGCGTTTACGGTAATGCGCACGGAAGGTGGCATTGGTGATCCGCTGATATTCGGAGTGATTGGTGGAAGCATCGGCGCGATTGTTTGGACTTTGCTGTCGGCTGCGATTCACTCTCTGGGCTGGGCGGCGACACTCTCTCAGCAAAGTTCAATCGATAGCATGCTGGGCGCGAGCCTGGGCGGCGCGATGATCTTCATCCGAATCATTTTGACGCCGATTTTCATCGCGCTCGGACTGTTCATCTGGACGGCGCTTGTCCATGTCTGCCTCATGATGCTCGGTGGTGCGAACAAGCCGTTCGAGGCAAGTTTTCGGGCGTTAAGTTTTGCATACGGTGCGACTGCGCTGTTCGCCGTGGTTCCATGTTGCGGCGGTGCGGTCGCATTGGTCTGGGGATTGATCGCCGATTGTATCGGGATCAGCCGCAGCCAGGAGACGGACATCGGCCGGGCAGTTGTTGCGGTGATCTTGCCGCTCGTTGTTTGTTGCGGCGGAATTTTCATTGTTTGCCTGATGCTTGGTGTCGGCGTCGGAGCGCTGATGCAACAGAACGGGCATTGATTGCCTGATGCGAATCGTTCGCCGTCCACTCGCTCCGGGCGAGAATGATTACGAACTGATCTGGCTCTGCGTCACACTGGCTTCGCTGGGGCTGGCGGTGGGCTGGTTTGCCGTCGGCTTGCCCTGGCCGCACTGCGGCTTTCTTGCGTTGACGGGACATCCATGCGTTACCTGTGGCGCGACGCGGTGTGCGATCGCGTTTTTCCACGCTAATTTCTTGGGAGCGTGGAAATGGAATCCACTCGTGTTTGTCACGCTTTGCGGGTTGTCGATCTTCGATGCCTACGCCTTCACGGTGCTTTTAACTCGGAGCCCGCGGTTGCGGGTCACGTCTTTTTCCGCGGGCGACAAAACTTTTTTGCGGGTTCTGGTGGTCTTCGCGCTCCTGGCAAACTGGATCTACCTGCTGTCGCGACCGCGCGGCTGGTTTTGAGTTTGCATCAAATCGGTGAGCTCGGATTTTGTCAGCGCCCGCCACTGTGCGCTGGGCAAATTGCCGAGGCGCAAATTTCCAATTCGAATCCGCACGAGCCGTTTCACCTCGTAACCGACGGCGTAAAACATTCGCCGGATCTGCTGGTTGAGCCCCTGGCGTAGCGTGACTCGCAGCCGAGTGGGACCCAGCGCATAAACATTCGAAATGCGCGCGCGTTTACCCTCCAGCACAATTCCCCGCAGGAGTTTTTGCGTGTGCGCGTTATCCCAGTGTCGATCCAAAGTGACCTCGTATTCCTTTTCGATCTTGTACCGCGGATGGGTCAGGCGTTGGGCGAGATCGCCGTCGTTCGTCAGTAGCAGCAAGCCCTCGCTTTGTGCGTCCAGCCGTCCGATGTTGAAGAGCCGCGGAAACTTTGGCGGCAACAAGTCGAAAATTGTGTCGCGAGCATGAGGATCGCTGCGAGTTGAAACGAAGCCAGCGGGTTTGTGCAGCGCAATGGTCAATGCGCGTTCAACATGCACAAGTTTGCCGTCAACTTTGACATGATCGCGCTCACCCGGTTGAGCGCTGAAGTCGGTGCAGACCTGGCCATTGATGGTAACTCGCCCGTCGGCAATGAGTTCGTCACATTTACGGCGTGAAGCGACGCCAGCAGCAGCCAAAAACCGATTTAAACGCACAAAGAGGTTGAGTCGTTGAAAGGTTGAGTTGTTGAGAAGCAGTTACGGCATTCTCTCAACAGCTTAACGTCTCAACATCCTTTACGCGTCGGGCTTTGTCTTGGGCAGGCCAATGACCTTACGGCCTTCTTTCCATTGGCCGCGCTTCTTAAGCAGCTCGACGCGTTCGAAGCGTTTCAGGACGTTACGCTTGGCGACGATGGTGCTGGTTCCTCTAAGACTGCGATGCTGCGACATAAATTGGAAATGAGCGCCCAAGCTAGCGCGAAGCTGGCAATTTTCAAATGCCAGCGTCGCAGGTATTACAGCTGGTTGGTCAGGACGACGTGCGCTCCTGAGGTTGCGACCTGATGGTAGATGTGGAAGCGGTCGGTTAAAAGTTGCTGCCAATGCGGCATCCGTTCCTGTTTGATGATTAAATAGATTGCTTGTGGGTCGCCCCAGTGCCGTAAAATTGCGTCTTCCGTGATGGAAATCGATTGTCCGCCGGTGATGCGCATCTCGTCGTCTGCCGGCTCGTTCACGAGATAGAATCGACGGTGCAAATAGAAGACGAGGCTGCTGGCGTCATCGAGCTCGCCCTCATAAACGACAGCATCTTTTTCGGTGAGGTGCCGCTCCAGAAGACGCGAGACGTTCGCGAGCGAAAACTGTGGCCCCATCCTCGCGATTCCATCCGCCAGCGAAAGCCCGATCGGAATCATTCCAACACCCAACATGGTGATGCAAAGCTGAGGCCGATTTCGGGCAACGAGATAAAGAGCGATCACGGACGCGACAATCAAAGAAATCGCAATTGTCAGAACCATCGGACTCAAGGTGGACCAGGTTGTACTGGGAAGCTCTTGGAATGCGTCCCAGGCTGTCCAGCTGCCATCTTGACCCTCACCGGGAGTTTCGATTTTTTGTGCGAAGTGCGGTGGCCAACCCGCCACCCATCCCGTTGCGAGTCCGACGAGTCCGACTAAGCCCGCGCCTGCCATCTGCCAGTTTCGTGAAAGCCTTACCCATGCAGTCGCCGCGAAAATGGCAGAGGCGGTCCACATGTTCATTGAATAGTAATCTTGTCGCTGTCCGATCAGTAGAAGCGGCACAAACACGACTGCCATCCAGACCAAAGGTAAAGCACCTCCAAAACTGAGTTCGCGTGGGCGAATTATTTTCCGCCAACAGAAAACTGCTCCCGGACCAATTGCGATCGACCAGGGAAACCACCAAATGAGATGCATCCAGACAAATCGCGACCGTGGCACACCGTTATCACTGCCGGGGACATCGGAGAATGAGCGGACATGTCCGATCCATTCGACCTGAATTAGCTGACGCAGAAAACCGTGGAAATGCAGCTCGGTTGCGACGTACCACGGCACGAGCAGGGCGACGAAGATCAATATGTAGACCCAATGAAAGAGGCGGCTGAAACGCATCCGCGCTTCGCGATAAAATATTGAGAGCAACAGAAAAACCGTCAGAGGATAAACCAGACCAAGCAAGCTCTTGGTCAGGCAAGCGAGCGCACAGCAAATCCATAGGCCGAGAAACCACCAGCCGCGGCCACCCCGACGCTGGTAACCGCAAACACCGCAGAAAATGGCGCCGGCGATAAACGTGCTAAACAGTGGCTCGGGCATGAGAATTCGCCCAAGCACCGCGGTGCCGCAGCTACAGAGATAAATCAAGCCGGCAAAAAATCCGCGCCAGTAATCCGCCAGCTTTTCCGCGATCAAGAAAGTCAGAGCGACGGATGCGATCATGGCCAACGCGATCGGTAAACGTGCGGCCGCAGCGTTGACGCCGAAAATCTTGAACGACGCAATGATCAGCCAGTAGAGCAATGGCGGTTTTGGCAATCTGGGTAAACCGTCATTGGTGGGCCACAGCCATTGATGCGATTCGATCATTTCCCGGGCGGCGCCAGCGTACTGGCCCTCGGTGTGATTGTAGAGATCGCTCCAACTGATTGTTGCCAGATGCATCAGCGCCGCGAGGGCAATCAGAAAAACAAAAAGGAAATGACGCAACGGCGGCGGACTCAACGCCGGCGGTTCCAGCAGCGCGTCTTCGATCGTGAACGTTCGGGTGCCAGCGGTCATTTTGAATGCGTCAGGCTGAAGGAACTTCCACTCGATATTTTTCCCACGCACTCGGTAACGGCAGCAATTTGGCCGCCGGCAGCTCGATCAATGCCATCGTTTGCCGGCAGTTAGCGATTACCATTTCGTCGGAAGGCCGCGTGATTTGAAACGCGCACCAGAATCGGGCGCGCTGCAATTGATCCAACCAGCCATCAATCACCAAACGATCGGCCAGTTTCGCGGCCCGGCGATAATCGATTTCGGTGCGAACAACGATGGGATACCGCTGAGTCTTCGCCATCTCGGCCAGCGGAAGGCCGAGCTCTTCGGCGAGCAGTGTTCGCGCGATCTCGATGAAGCGGAGATAGGCAATGTTGGAGACCACGCCCCCACAATCGGTGTCGAAAAACATCACCTGGACTTCGGTGCGAATGCGCGGCTGCTTTCGATTCATCGTAAGATCGACATCATCGCATTTGCGACTTCTTGCGTCGTCACTTCTTTCATGCACCGAAAGTCGATCGGACATTCGCGCAAAAAGCAGGGACTGCATTCAACATGATGTCGGACTACGACGTGACTGTCGCCGAGCGGTCCTGTTAAATGAGGCTCAGTTGAGCCAAAAATCGCGACGACCGGCACTCCCAGCAACGCCGCGAGATGCATTGTGCCGGTATCGTTGGTCAAGAGCGCGCGGCACTCGCGCAATTCCGATATCAACTCGTCCAATGTTGTTTGGCCGATTCGATTGACGCACTTGTCGCCAAGTTTGGCGGCGATAGTTTCGCCTGCAGCCTTATCGTTTTGTGTTCCCAACAAAATCCATTTCGCGTTGGATCCGTTTGAAACCGATTCGGCCACCTCGGCGAAACGTTCCGGCAACCAGCGTTTAGCCGGTCCATACTCGGCGCCCGGACAAAGACCGAGCGCGGTTCGACCTTTGACCTTTGAGGATGCGATGGCGCCGGTCAGTTTGATCGTGGCGTTAAGATCAACTTCCGCACCGCAGTCACCGGCAATGCGAAGGAAACGAAGCGCGTGGTGCTCAGGCGGGCCGGGCCGGCGCAGTTCGCGCACAATCTGATTGAGTAGCCAGGCCCGGGCGTGTCCGCGGTATCCAACTTTTCTGGGAACAAACAACACTTCCAGCGCTGAGCGGAGCGAATTGGGAAAGAGGATCGCTACATCGAAGCGCGGTTGTCGTCTCACCAAGCCCATCGCGGTAAAAGGGGACTTGCCGGGCAGTGACAAAACCTCGTCAACTTCTGGAATCAGTTTCCACATCGACGCAATTTTTTCAGGCACTAGAACACTAACGTGCGCGTCGGGACGGCCCTTCTTGATCGCACGAACAGCCGGGACACTCATGACTGCGTCGCCGAGCCAGTTACTGCTCCGGAGCAAAATCCGAAACGGTTTCAATTTCTCCGCGGGAACATTCTTCGGCAGGTAAACGCCGCGTTTGTAGCGGGTGAGAAGAAAATTCGGGCGCGGGGTCTTCCATCGATTGTGCACCCAGAACCCGTCTTCGGGTGCGCGACGTATCTGTTGTTCGATAATTTCGTTTATTTTTGAAGTCAGGGCCTCAATCGAACCGTCGGCAATATCGAAGCGCTCGGTGAAAACCATCCGCCACTGCGCAGTTCCGGTTGTGTAAACCGCCGCGGCGATCAACGCCGCGCGGCTTCGTTTGGCAAGCAAGGCCGGCAGCGGGGACGTGGAAGCCAGTTTCCCGAAGAATGGAGTCCAGATCCCCTGATCCCCTGCGTGTTGATCGCTCAGAATTCCGACACCGCCGCCCGAACGCAGCAAGTCAATGACTGGCTGAAATCCTTCTCTCCGATCGAACAACTCCAGTCCAGTCCGGCTCCGGCTCGCCCGGACATGCTCGTCGATGAAGCGGTTGCCGAGTTTTTGATATACGCTCGCGTTACGCACGAAACCGACGAACTTCGGCATTAGAGGCGCGAACAATTCCCAAGTGGCCAGGTGACTCAGCACCAGCACAACCGGCGTGCCCGCCCGGAACTCACCGGCCATCGCTTCGATGTTTTCCACCGTGACACTTTGCAGAATTTGATCGGGTGACAGCCGCATCAGCTTCACTGTGCAGAGAAGATTTGCGCCCAGTCGTTGAAAATGCCGGCGAACGAGGCGGCGCATTTCGCGTGGAGACTTCTCGGTGCCAAACGCGATGTTGATGTTGCGGAACGCCAGTCGCCGATACTTGCCAAGAACAAACCAGGCACAAAAGCCCAGCGCATTTCCAACCGCGAACGCTGCGCGCAACGACAGCAGGCCAATCAGGGCAATTCCTGTCCGATAAATAAGATAAACGAAATACTCGAGCATCAATCTCGGCCCACGCGCTCGCCGAACGCGGGACAGCGTAAATTTGCCTGAGCGGCGCTGCAATGAATATAATGTGGCCGTTGTTGCATTGCTTCGTTAGGCATGTAAGCGGCTTTATCGAATGAAAATGAAAAAGGACATCTGGCTCGGGCTGAATGAACGCGCGCGTAAGTCACTGGTCTCGCGCGATTACAAGACGGGCCCGCTCGCGCAGCGGATTTCCGATTCAGGCGTGGATGCGGGCGACCTCGTCGCGCCCCGTGCCAGGGCGGAATTGAAAAAGGTTTGGATTCCCGGAGTGGAGATTTTTTCGAGGACCGTTTTCCCGCAGCGGCACCGAGGCAGTTTTGGCGAGTTGGCCCGCGAGTCGGAAGGAATTCTGGGCAAGATCGGCCTGCGTCCAAGACAATGGTCGGCCGCGCGCATGTTCGCGAATAGTGCCAAAGGTTTTCACATTCATCCGCCAAGTATTCCGGACGACACAACCGCAGAGAGATGGCTGCGGCGTTTGTTTGTCATGCAATCGCAGAAATATTCGCTGCGTCCCTACGACCGCGAGCAATGGGACGTCATGTTTGTCCTCCAGGGTCGGGCCGAGATTTTCTTGCGCGATGCGCGCGCCGGTCTTCCCCAGCAAACCATGCGCTTCTTCGTCGATGGAGATAACCATCGCAGCCGCAACAACGTTGGGATCGTTATTCCTCCGGGCGTCGCGCATGCGATTCGCGCGGAGGGGTCGGAGGACGTCATCATGGTCTACGGAACGAGCACAACCTTTCAGCCCGAATTTGAAGGCCGTATAGCCAGTGAAATTGAAACTGCCGAACTGCCTGCATCGTGGCGAAAATTTCTAGGTAGCGGCGGTTGACCGAATCGCCATGGCGATTGAGGTCAATCGCCGCAACCTGCATGAAGCGCCGCTTCGATCCCGGCACGCTCGAGTTGATGGACCGTCCACAACCGGTCTCGGTTGAACTGGAACGCGACCTCCACAATATCCGCCGATTCAATCGCTGGTTCGGCAGCTATTCGTTGATTTCATTCTTTCTCCGGCAGTGGATAGATTCCGGTGCGCGATTGCGCATTATCGATCTTGCGACTGGCTCTGGAGACATTCCGCGATTGATCGCCGATTATGCACGCAAGGTCGGCGCGGAGGTCCAGATAGACGCGCTCGATCAACAGTCTGCGACGCTCGAGATCGCAAAAAGGCTAAGTGCGGATTATCCGAACATTTCGTTCGTGACGGGAAATATTCTCGAATGGGATGCGGCCGAGCCTTATGACGCTGTGTTTTGCACCCTGGCGCTTCATCACTTTAGTGAAGAAGACGCCGTGCGAGTGCTGCGTCGCTGCAGCGATTTATCGCGGAAGTTCGTCCTCGTTTCGGATTTGCGCCGCAGTTGGATTGGGACCATCGAGGTCTATCTCCTGACGGCCACGGTCTTTCGCGAGCCAATGACCAAGTTCGATGCGCGGCTTTCCATGGCTCGCGCATTTTCGCTTTATGAACTGGGCGAGCTGGCGAAGCGGGCTGGCTGGAAAAATTTCGGGCTCCGATCCTTCAAATTCGCGCGGCAGGCGATCTGGCGGACGTCGGTCTGACATCGGCCCGCATTTTCGTGAAAGAAATCGCGCGCTCACACGTAGATGAACCTATGAACGAACAATCATCATCTTTCGCAGTTCGGGGTGTGGCAGTTGTCATCGCGTCACTGCTCCTGGCCGTTGGTATTTCAGTCGGTGGCTCTTTCGTCGGCGACGGGATTTCAAACTGGAACAGCGGCCGTCGTATCATCGTGGTGAAGGGACTTTCTGAACGCGAAGTGCCCGCCAGTGTTGCCACCTGGTCGATCGGTTATCGCGCAACCGGCAACGACTTGAACGCGATCAACAAGAAGTTGAGCGAGAGCACAAGAACCGTGCTCGCGTTCCTAAAGACTGCTGGTTTCGATGAAAAGGATGTCGCTGTGCAACCGCCCGCGCTACGCGATGCCAGCATGGAACTGCGTGAGAAAGATGTGCCGCCCCCGCCGGAACGCTATCGCGCGGAACAGTCCGTTTTGCTACGAACCTCGAAAGTGGATTTGATCAAACCTGCGCTCGCGTCGGCCTCGACCTTAATGGTTAACGGCGTTCTGCTGTCGGGTGGATGTCAGCCGAACTACGTTTACAATCAGCTAAACGAAGTGAAGCCGACCATGATCCAGGAGGCCACCAAGAATGCGCGCGTTGCCGCCGAGCAGTTCGCCCGAGATTCGCAAACGAGTTTGGGGAAACTGCGGAGCGCATCGCAGGGCTGGTTCCAGGTGGAAGATCGCGACGCAGCGACGCCGGAACGCAAGTTGGTACGTGTGGTGGTCGACGTCGACTACGAGCTCCATTAACGGTTCGTCGGGTGGGATTGCCCGGATTCTTTCTAATTCGCGCGGCGTTCGGGACTAGTTCATGGTTGCGAGGTGCAAATCGTCACCGCAATTGCGAAGGTTCCACCCCATAACCGGGCCGGACGCCGTGTGCTCGTGCCGACAATGGGCGCGCTACACAAGGCGCATGGTGAATTGATTCGGGTCGCGCGCGAGAACGCGGGGAAAGAAGGAGAAGTAGCGGTCAGCATTTTTGTAAACCCCCTGCAATTCGAGCCCGGCAGCGACTTCGAACGCTATCCGCGTCCGGAAAAAGATGACGAAGAACTTTGTCTAGAAGCGGGCGTCGATCTCTTGTTTCGGCCGAGCGCGACGGAGATGTATGCGGACGATCGGTCGGTTTTTGTCGAAGAGAATTCACTCGCTAACTTAATGGAGGGAAAATCGCGACCCGGACATTTTCGGGGCGTTTGCACCATTGTCGCGAAACTGTTCAACATTCTGCAACCCGATGCCGCAGTGTTCGGCGAGAAGGATTTTCAACAACTGGCGGTCATTCGCCGAATGGTGCGCGATTTGAATTACAAGATTGACCTTGTGGCAGTTCCGACCGTGCGCGACGAGGACGGACTAGCATGCAGCTCGCGCAATGCGTATCTGAACTCGGAAGAACGGAAGCAAGCACAGGTCTTACGAAAAGCCCTGCTTGCTGCGAAAGAATCAGGCAAGAAATCCGCGACGGAGATTCTTCGTCTCGTCCGCCAGACAATCAGCGAAGCGCCGCTGGCGCGAATTGATTATGTCAGTCTGGTTGATGCGGAAACGTTGCAGTCAATTGAAGCCGTGAAACCGGATTCACTGCTGGCGCTAGCGGTTTATTTTGGAAGGACGCGTTTGATCGATAACGTTCGACTGGGATGAAGGAGTACGATTTCGTCGTCATAGGAAGCGGGATCGCGGGATTAAGCTTCGCGCTCAAAGCGGCGAAACACGGATCGGTAGCGGTGGTCACCAAGCGGAAGGGCGCTGACAGCAACACCGCCTGGGCGCAGGGAGGCATCGCGTGTGTGACCAGCGACGAAGATTCCTTCGAATTGCACGTGCGCGACACGCTCGATGCCGGCGCGGGTTTGTGTGACGAACAAGTTGTCCGCACCATCGTGATGGAAGCTCCCGCGCGTATCCAGGATCTGGTCGAGCTCGGACTGCATTTCGACGAGCGAGAAGTTTCCGGCCATCGTGAATTCGATCTTGGTCGCGAAGGCGGACATTCAAAGCGTCGCGTTTTGCACGTTCGCGATGTGACGGGGAAGGAAATCGAAAACGTTTTGCTGCGCGAATTAGGCCGCCAATCCCATGTCGATCTCTTGGAGAATCACATGGCCGTCGATTTGATTACTGCGGCAAAGCTTGGACTTGCGGCGGAAGATCGTTGTCTCGGTGTTTACGTCCTCGATGAGCAGACAGGTGAAGTCGAAACAATTCGCTCCGATCGGATCGTGCTGGCGACGGGCGGCTGCGGAAAAGTCTATCTTTATACAACCAATCCAGACATTGCCACCGGTGACGGGGTGGCCATGGCCTGGCGCGCCGGAGCGACCGTCGCCAACATGGAGTTCGTCCAATTTCATCCGACCTGCTTGTTTCATCCGAAAGCGAAATCGTTCCTGATTTCGGAAGCGGTACGCGGCGAGGGGGGCATCCTGCGCAATAATCGCGGCGAAGATTTTATGAAGCGGTACGATTCGCGTGGGTCGCTTGCCCCCCGTGACGTCGTTGCGCGCGCGATCGACGCGGAGATCAAGCGCTCCGGCGCCCATTGCGTTTTCCTGGATATCACCGACAAACCGGTGGAATTCCTGCGCGAGCGGTTTCCAAACATTTACGAGACCTGTTTGCGTTTCGGGATCGACATGACCAAGCAGCCGATTCCGGTCGTGCCGGCAGCACATTATCAATGCGGTGGAGTTAAAACGGACCTGAACGGGGCGACGAATTTGCCGGGTTTGTACGCGATTGGCGAAGTCGGTTGCACTGGACTCCATGGCGCCAATCGCCTGGCGAGCAATTCGTTGCTCGAAGGTCTGGTCGTGGCGCATCGTGCCGTCGCCTCCGCAATCACATGTCGAGCTTCGCCAAGTCAGCGGGCGATTGCATTACCGGAATGGCAGTCGGGCGACGTGCAAGATGTCGATGAACTGGTCGTGATTTACCATAATTGGGATGAAATCCGTCGGTTGATGTGGGATTACGTGGGGATTGTTCGTACGGACAAGCGGCTGCAGCGGGCGAGTGCTCGCTTGCGTAATCTTCAGCGCGAGATCCGCGAGTTTTATTGGAATTTCAAAGTGTCGGTGGATCTTTTGGAGCTGCGCAACCTGGCGACAGTAGCGGCATTGATCGTCGACTCGGCATTAAGCCGCAAAGAAAGCCGCGGGTTACACTATACCCTGGACTACCCCAATACGGACGACCTCCAATACGTCCGAAACACCTTGCTCAGCAGAATATAAGACTGGAACGAATAGTGCTTTATCAATTGTAACCGCCAGTGGCACTGGTTTTTCCATAACGAAAGGCCTTGCGCGAGGCGGGAAAAGCGGATAGAAACAGGCCACCCTTTTGCCGATGAGACGGATTCTCGCTCTTCTTGTCCTAGCTACCCCTGTGGGGATGCTGTGCGCGGAAGAGCAATCGAGCTCGCCCTACGCCACGGCGGCGGATTTTGCGAAATACGCCATGAAGCTGCGCGACCAGGCTTTGCTGAAGGTCGAGCCGATGGTTCAGATACCGACGAGTTCGCGGTCCGCGGTCCAACGTTATCCCTGGAAAAGCAACATCGTCACGACGGTCTTTTGGGTCGGCGAGCAGGCGGGCGGCAATAATCCGGTTCCAAATTTTCGCAGTTGCTGGGACCTGAATTGGCAGGCGAACTACGGGGGCTTTGATAATCCCGAACGCTCGGCGCGGCGCAGCTACATTCCGGTGGCGTTTATTCCGCGTCAAAATCCATTCTATTGCGCGCTGCCATATAACGACGTGACGCACGGCCAGTTCAAACCGGAAGCACCGCTTGTGATTCCATGGTTCAAACGATACTACACCGGGCAGGGCCAATCGGTGTGCTGGCATCGCTGGGTGGCAATTCGGAAAGGCAATCGGACCTGCTTCGCGCAGTGGGAGGACTGCGGGCCGTTTCGGACAGATCATTTTCAATACGTCTTTGGCAACGAACGACCGAAGCCGAACCTGAACCACGGCGCGGGATTGGACGTCTCACCGGCGGTCCGCGACTATCTGGGATTACAACCAACAGACGTTACCGATTGGCAGTTTGTCGATCCGGAGAACGTTGCGGCAGGTCCGTGGCGCAGTTATGGCGAGAACAATAATTTCGTTCTCGCACGGCGCCAATCTGAGCAGCGCCTGGTTCAGCAAGCCGGCGGCTCGACTAACACCAAGAAGTAAGCCGTTTCAGCCCAAACGCGATTTCAATTCGGAGAACTTCGTTTGTAGCTCGCCGATGGTCTGCGACCACGGCTCGTAGCGAGCACGTCGAGCGTTGCAAATATCAACCAGCTTCTGGAAACGTTTCGACAGTTCGGCGCAAAAGGAATCGATCGCTTTCCCGAATTGCAAGTCCAGCTCTTGTTTGAATTCGGGCCGCTTCGGATCCAGCTCTCGCTCGTAGTCGCGGAGAATCTTACGCCGATGATTGAGCGCGATGAAAATCGCAAGAAGCAACCCAATCACGGCGACTGCACTGGCACCGATCGCCATCGAAACATTGTGAGTTCTCAGTAGCGCCGCGGCGACCCCTGCAACTATCATCACCGCGCTCGCTATTCGTATTGCAATTGAAGAGCGCGAGAAGGATTGCTCGACGCGATCTTGCAACGGTTTGCCGGCAAGAATATCCAGGAAAGCGCGCTGTATTGTCTCGTGCAGTTCGCGACGCTGACCGGAGAAATCGGGAATGTTCGGCCGCGCTTCCTTGCGCAGGTCGGCTGACAATTGGTTTTCGAGCAGGTCCTGCATTTGTGGCCAGACGCTTCGCAAGTCTGTTTCAAGCGCGCTTACAACCTTGTCGATCTGTGGCTGCATAAGCGCGCGCAGCTTTGCTTCAACACGGGTGTGCAAGTCGCGCGCTTGAGCCTTTCCGCCGAAGATAAGTTTGAAACCGCTCAACCACGTTACGTTTTGCCGTAGAAGTTTGGTTCTTTCACTGGTCGTCCGATCATAGCCGCTCTCGATCTCGCGAACCAGACTTCCGGTCTGGCGACGCAACTGTTCGCGGCGATTCTGCAGCAACGCATCCAATCGCGCCAACGCCGACTCATCCCCGGAGATTTTTCCGAGCAGGTCGCCGATTTCACGTGACCGCTCCTCCAGCACAACGCGCGCAGCCTGAAACGTGGAGCGCAGCTTCAGCATGCGTGTGCTCGACTCTGTGACGATGAAATTGATTTGTTCTTCGAGCGGGCCGAACGCGCTCTCTTCCCAGAGTTTTTCCCTGTCCAAGCCGCTCGTTCGCGCGAGCAACGCCTTGCGCGCAGAGATCGCGAAAATCGGCGGAACAAATCCGAGCTGGCGCATCGCCGTGTCCTGAAGGTGTCGATGGATAACCTCGATTTCAGTAGGTTCACGCAGATCGATCTGCTGGAGAATGAAGATCACGTTCTTGAGCCACGTTTTTTGCAGGAAGTTCAGGAACTCCCAGTTCGATTGGGTCCACGGATTAGCCACCGAGAAAACAAACAGGACGATGTCCGCGCGAGGCATGAAGTCCTCCGTCGTCATCTGGTGTTCTTTCACCATGGTGTTTGTCCCTGGCGTATCGACAACATTGAAATCGCGCAAAAACGGGATTGGCAGATAGCGCTCGGTTAGTTTCGGCGAAACCTCGGTCGTTTTTGCGTCTGTGCCGTAGCGGAAGATGTAAACCCGATCGGTCGCGGGCAGCACGTCGACCTTGGCGAATTCATTTCCAAACAACGCGTTGAGAAGTGATGATTTTCCGGATTTGACCTCGCCCACGACGACAAACAACAACGGCTCGGCGATGTCACAGAGGAGCGCCTGCAGCGTGTCCAACTCTTCCGGCGGACGGTGCATTTCCGAGCCGAGCTTGATCAATCCGGCGAGTCCGCCTTCGAGCTCGCCCTTGAGCTGCAAATATCGGTCGGCGATCATGCCGGCAACGTCAATCGTGCGGAGTTGGCGCGGTAGATGTCGATTTTGCCGGGGCCGCCTTCGGCGATGGTAATGTCTTCGGCGTGGGTGACGGTTTGGGCGGGATCGGCGTCTGCAACGCAATCAATTCCGATACGGTCACAAACTTAAAACCCTTCGCCTCGAGTTGCTTCAACACACAGGGCATCGCCTCGATGGTTCCCGGGTGAATATCGTGCGCGAGCACGATCGAGCCGGCCCGCGTATTTTTTACAATTCGATTACAAACAACGGCTGGACCCGGCCGCCGCCAATCGAGAGGATCGACATCCCACAAAACAATCTTGTAACCGAATTCCTGGTTAATCCATTTCTTTTGACGCGCCGTGATCGAGCCATACGGGGGGCGAAGTAAAGTGGGACTGCTGCCAATTGCGCTTCGGATTGCGTCATCTGTTTTGCGGAGCTGAGTTCGGATTCCGTCATCGGACATTTTGCCAAAATTCGGATGCGACCAGCTATGGTTCGCGACCTCGTGTCCTTCTTTCGCTTCACGAGCAGCGATGTCGGGATATTCAGCGGCGTTTTCGCCGATTAGGAAAAACGTGGCTTTAATGTGATGCGCCGCGAGCAAATCGAGCAACTTGGGCGTGAGTTTCGCGCTCGGTCCGTCATCAAACGTCATTGCGATGTAGGGGCCGTCGACGTGAACCCAATCAAACGTGACCCCGGTCTCGACCGGCTGCGCCGCTTTCGGTTTCGAGTCCGCTTGCGAAGAAACTGCGTCGTTGGCGTAAACAGACAAACTTCCCGTCCAGCCAATCACGCAGAAAAGAAAAAAACGAATCGGACCCATGAATCTTGCGGCTTACGGAAACTTCGCTGTATCTAGCAGAGGGCGCAGGTAACGCAAGAATGCCGAGCTCGCTTCGCGTTCTGCACTCAGGCTAAGGGAAAATCTGATTCTCATCTTTGGTCGATAAGTCGTAGCATCTGGCAACTATTCTGCTCCGTAGTTTTGATCGGCGTTCGTCTCTCTCCCGACTGCGTCGAAGGGTTTTGGGAATCGACTGCCAGGGCATGAAAATTCTGCTTGTTGAAGATCACGCCGAAAGCCGGAGGTCTTTGCAAAAATTGATCGAACGACGAGGCCACGAGGTGGTTGCAGTCGGGAGCGCCGAGGAAGCTGAAGTCGAGCTGATCAACCAGCACTTTCCATTTTTGATCCTCGATTGGATGTTGCCCGGCAAGAGCGGAATCGAGCTCTGCCAGGAACTGCGGGGCCAGGCTCACGGTGACGAATTCTTCATTCTGCTGGCCACGGCGCGCGACGATCCAGCTGATCTGGAGCTGGCACTTGAAGCCGGGGCCAACGATTACCTCACCAAACCGCTTGATCCTGATCGGCTGAACGTGCGCCTCTCAGTGGCTGAGCGGCGAATTCGCGCATTGAGCGACCGCATCCAGGCCCGGGCGGAGTTACAGGAAACGGTCAGGAAAATGACTGACATTCTAGAGAAGACGAGCGACGGCTTTTTCGCGGTCGACCGCGATTGGAAGTTTACCTTCGTCAATCGGCAGGCGGAGAGATTGCTGGAGCGCCGGCGGGAGGATCTTATCGGCAAAGACGTTTGGATAGAATTTCCGCAGTTCAAACGCGACGCGTTCGAAAGAAATTACCGCCGCGCGATGTCCGAACAGGTGGCCGTCGAGTTTGAAGCGAGCGACGCAAAAGGTCAGGTCTGGTTTGAATTGCTTGCCTACCCGAGCGGTGGCGGCGTTTCCGTTTTTTTGCGAGACGTCACCGACCGGAAGCGGGTCGAAGAAGAGCGGATAACAACAAGCAAATTGGAATCGCTCGGTACCCTGGCCGGAGGAATCGCCCACGATTTGAACAACATCCTGACGGTGATCTCAGGCAATATCGGCCTCGCCCAAATCGAGGCGCCGCCGAACTCCACAAATTTGCTTTCCTCGGTGTCCAAGGCCGCCCGCGCGGCGCAACACGCCGCCCAACTTTCAAATCAACTGCTGACCTTCTCCAAAGGCGGCGCGCCGTTGAAGCGGGTTGTTTCGATCCGCGATCTGCTTGAGCAGGCAGCTGAATTTTCTCTGCACGGATCAAATCTCTGGGCCGACCTGGACCTTGGCCGCAATCTTTGGAAAGCCGCAGTCGATCCAACACAAATCGAGCAAGTCGTAAATGCGTTGATTATCAACGCGCGCGAAGCGATGCCAAATGGCGGAACGGTTCGTGTTTCGGCGCGCAACGTCGACGTTGACGCAGATGCTGGTATTGCAGTGACGCCAGGCCGTTACATCAAAGTGCGGATAAGCGACGATGGCAGCGGCATCGACGCGCGATCGATCGCGAGAATCTTCGATCCCTATTTCACCACTAAGCCGACCGCAAGTGGACTTGGATTATCAATCGGTTACTCCGTAATCAAGAAGCACGGAGGCATTCTCCTGTTGGAAAGTACGTCGACGAATGGATCGACGTTTTCATTTTACCTGCCGGCGACCGATGCCGAGTTGTCGATCCCGGAACCGACGCTCGCCAACGAGATTTTCAAGTTCAACCACCAGCGAATCCTGGTAATGGATGACGAAGCAGCCATCCGGGACCTGACATCGGAGCTGCTTTCGACGCTCGGCTACGATGTGACGGCAGTGCCGGACGGGGCCGAAGCCTTACGAACCTATCAGCAGGCAATGCGACGGGGCGAAAGTTTCGATGCGGTTATTTTGGACGCGACCATTCGCGGTGGAATGGGTGGTGTGGCGACGATCGAGCGTCTTCGTGATCTTGATCCGAAGGTCACCGCGATTATTTGCAGCGGCTATTCCGACGAGGCGGCCCTGGCGGAATTCCTGGCCTACGGTTTTCAGGCCGCATTACCGAAGCCATTCACGCGACACGACTTGGCAAATGTACTTCAGCGCGCGTTCGACACGAAGGAGGCGTAGATCGACGTTCCGCCGCGGGAACGCTTAACCTTTGCGGACCTTATCCAGCTCTGCCAGGAAAGCTACAATTCCACCGGTGTACATTCCATCGTAGCGCCAGACGGTTTTGCCCTCTCCGTTGAGGACCAGCAGAGTGGGGAACCCTTCGATCTGATAGCGTTCTGCCAACTCCTGGTTCTGTTTCCGCGTTTCAACGCTTTGCGATTTGCGGCGCGGAAAATCGACTTCTACCAAGACGAGATTCTTGGTGGCGTAATCTTTGAATTGCGCCTGGGAGAGGATCGCGCGGTCTAGCTGGATACAATAACCACACCAGTCGGAGCCGGTGAAGTCCAGCAGCAAAAGCTTATGGTTAGCCTTTGCTTCTTCCTGCGCTTTCTTTAAGTCGATGCCCCACGCCGAATCAGCGCGCGTTGAAACCGCGCCTAGCAATCCGAGCGCGACAAGAGTTGCCATTGCCAGATTTTTCACGCTCAAATGTCAACCACCCCGCATCGCCGCGCAAGTGTGCAGGAGCGCGGCTCCGAGCGGAGCTCGCGTTCCTTCATTGTGGCGCTCGGAGCGCCCGCAGTTGCTGCAGATCCCAGCCTAACGAATGTGGCCCGAGACGAGTTTGGTCATCTCGAACATGCTGACCTGGCTCTTGCCATTGAAAACTGCTCGGAGCGCGTCGTCAGCGTTAATTTGCGTCCGTTTGGTTTTGTCCTGAAGGCCGTGCTTCTTGATGTAGTTCCAAAGCTTCTTGGTCATTTCGGAACGGGGTAGCGGCGTCGAGCCGACGACAGCGGCGAGCTTGTCATCCGGCTGGACCGGTCTCATGAAGGCGGGATTGGGCTTGCGTTTTGAAGGTGTCTTGGTTTTCGGCATACACGGTGATTAATGCTTCGCCTGCGACAGGGCAATAATTATTTTGGCGTAAGAAAAAGTTTTTTCCCCTTGCTAGTTTGATCGCCGCACCACCATTGCAGCGACATCGTCGGCCGGCGAATCGCCGGAATCGCGAGCATTAGTTTTCAACATTAACTCCAAGAGCGCGTCCGCGCTTGTGGCGAATGGATTTATCATTCCCGCCAGTTGGGTTGGCGTCGTACGTAGTCGGCCGGTGATTGCCGTTCCAAATAATCCGTCAGTGTAGAGTGTAAATGCGTCACCGGGGTTCAGCTCGAGAGTGGCTGCTTCGAATTGCGATTGGTCCATCAAGCCAAGGGGCGGCGCCGAGGACGGGATTGCCTCGGTTCCGCGTCCGAACCGCGTCACTAGAAGCGGAGGGTGACCCGCTCCGACCACACTTGCTTGCCCGGTTTGCGGATCGAGTGCCACACACATCGCGCTCATGAACGAGCGCCCTCCGAAAATTCCGCGCAGGTCATTATTGACTGCTTCCATGATTGCAGTGGGGTCCTCGTGCTGTTCGCGAGCGTGATAGAAGAGAAGTTTTGCCAGAGTGGTCAGTAATGCGGCCGAAGCGCCGTGGCCGGTTGCATCTGCAATCCAGAAGAGCCAGCGATTATTGTTAATTGGCAGCCAGCCGTAGATGTCGCCCCCCACTTCGATCACCGGACGATAACAAGTAGCGATTTCCCATCCGGCGAGTTGCGGCGCTTTTGGCGGGATAAGTGATTGTTGAGTCGCGCGGGCGGCAGCCAGATCGCGCTCGTGATTTCGTCGCCACTCCTCCAGGTCCTTGTTTTGTCGTTGTAATTGCAGGCGCAGCGAATGAACCCGCAGCTGCGCTTCGATTCGGGCCCGTAGTACCTCAACCTTGACGGGCTTAATCACAAAATCGTCGGCGCCGGCTTGCAGGCACTCGACCTCGCTTTCGCCATGACCAGTCAACATGATGACTGGGAGTTGCGCTACTTTCGGATTTGGATCGGAGCGCAGTTGTTTGAGCGCATCAGTTCCATCCATTCCGGGCATTTTGAAATCGAGAAGCAAAACATCCGGCTTCGCTTCGTAAATTAGCTTCAACGCAGCGATAGCACCGTCCGTTTCGCGACAATTATAGCCCGCCGACGACAGCATTCGCATTAGCAATGCCCGGCTCGTGCCATCGTCATCGACGATCAAGATTTGCCGGGATTGCTCCATTGCTGCAACAGGATCGGAAGTCGCCTTACAATTGGCTTTTGCAAAATGAGTTGCGATTCCAGGCGCACTGGCATTGAAATAGAAGCAGTGTAGACTTCGTCCAACAAAATTATGAAATTGTGGCTTTCGCTCGCGCTGCTTATGGCGTTTTTCATTTCGGCTTGCACCGAGGACCAGCCACCCCTGCGCGAACGCCGCCAGGCAGCCAAATATCCGGCGCCTGAAACTACAGCGGAGAACCCGACGACGCAGCAGCCATTTAATCCGAATGCACCGCCTCCGGAAAACGCCGAAGCCAACCCGTCAGCCCCCGCCCCGACTCCGCCGGCCGCGCCGACCAAGGCTGCCAAAGGGGATTATCCTTATGGCACTCCGGTCCCTGGCAAACCAGGCTTTGTGAAAAGTCCCTACGCCCCTGATCAAGGCTTGGTCGACGTGCGAGGATTTCCACCCGGAACGGAAGTCAAAGACCCCTTCACCAATAAGATCTTCCTCGTTCCGTAACGCGACGAATTTGGGGGTGCTATGGAGTTACGCGTAAAACGAGCGCCTCGAATTGAGACTGAGACTACCGTCCCGGGCGACAAAAGTATTTCGCATCGGGCCGCGATTATTGCCGCGCTTTCAAACGGTGTTTGCACTTTGCGGGGATTCCTTCCCAGCGATGATTGCATGCGCACGGTCAACGCGTTGCGCGCGCTCGGAATTCAAATCGATCAACCCGAGCCCGATGTGCTGGTCGTTCACGGAAAGAAGCGCGTTCTGACTCCGCCGGCGCAGGAAATCGATTGTGGGGGATCGGCCACGACGATGCGGCTCCTTGCCGGTTTGCTGTCGGGCCAAACTTTTGAAACTCGACTCGTCGGCAATGCCTCGCTGGCTCAGCGACCGATGGATCGTGTAATCGAACCTCTTCGCAGAATGGGCGCAGACATTGTCGCCGAAGGACCGGAGCAAACCCCGCCGCTTCGAATTCGAGGAGGGGCCTTGCGCGGAATTCATTATCGATCGCCCATCGCTAGCGCGCAGGTGAAGAGCGCGATCCTCCTCGCCGGACTTTTCGCCAAAGGCAAGACGACCGTCGACGAACCCTTCGCCAGTCGAAACCACACCGAGCTGATGTTTAATTATTTCCTGATTCGCACCGTCAAAGGCGAAGACGATACGGTCAGCGTTTTCGGTGATCAGGTGCCGGAGTCGCGTGATTTCATGATTCCCGGCGACATCTCGTCGGCGGCGTTCTGGCTGGTTGCAGCCGCTGCCCAACCGGGTGGGCATCTTCTCGTTCGCAACATTGGATTAAACGGTACGCGCACGGCGTTGTTGGGTGTTCTTGTTCGAATGGGCGCCCAAGTTCGAGAAGCGGTTGAAGATGTCGACCAGCTCGAACCGCGCGGCGTCGTTGAAGTAACCGGCGGTCCGCTAAAAGGGACAGTGATCCACGGCAAGGAGATTCCGCAGTTAATTGACGAGCTGCCGGTGCTTGCGGTTGCCGGTGCGCTGGCCAGCGGAACAACCATCATTCGTCACGCTCAGGAACTGCGGGTGAAAGAAACGGATCGTATCGCCGCCATCGCGCACAATTTGCGCGGCATGGGCGTCCAGGTCATCGAGCTCAATGACGGTCTCGAGATTCACGGACCGGCGCCGTTGCGCGGTGCCAAGCTCGCCTCTTTCGGGGACCATCGTATTGCAATGGCGTTTGCAGTCGCCGGCCTTTTTGCCGACGGCGAAACAATCATTCAGGATTCCGAATGCGTCCGCGATTCGTATCCGGGATTCGAAAAGGATTTGGAAGAATTCATGAATCCGCGGCGAGTCCGTAGCAGCACGCCAGTCATCGGCACGCTCGTTCCGGCTGCGCCGGTCGAGGAGTAATCGCGCGCTTGCTTCTGCGCGGGCTCGGCTAAAAACTTCCGCTCGTCGCGTCGTAAATCACAGATGCAAGGACAACCTTCCCATCGCGTAATCGCAATCGACGGTCCCGCTGCGTCCGGGAAAAGTAGCGTGGCCCGCGAGCTGGCGCGTCGACTCAATTTCGTCTACGTGAATTCGGGTGCGATGTATCGCGCGGTCACCTGGACCGTGCTCGACCGGGGAATCGATCCGGCTAACAAGGGTGCGATTGCAAGATTCATCAGCGATTTGCGTGTGGCTGGAAGATTGATCGATGGAGAATTTCGTCTCCTGATCGACGATGTCGATTTGACGGCGCATCTCCACGATGAGCGCGTAAACGCCCAGGTTTCGCGAGTAAGCACCGTGCCGGAAGTTCGCAAACTCCTGTTGCAACGAATGCGCGACTATGTCACGAAGCACGACCTGGTCATCGAAGGACGGGACATTGGCACCGTGGTTTTTCCGGACACGCCCTACAAGTTTTATGTCGATGCCTCCTTGGAAGTTCGAGCCCAGCGTCGGGCGGCGCAGGGACTTCAGGATGAGATTGCTCAGCGTGACCGGGCCGACTCTTCGCGCGCCGCGTCACCGTTGATCGTAGCTAAGGACGCCGAAGTCATCGACACATCGCATTTAACTGTCAGCCAGGTCGTCGATGAAATTGTAAAACGCCTTCGGGCAAAAAATTTAACGATTTAATCACTAAATGAATTTTTATTACTGGCTTGGCTACCATCTTAGCCGGTGGCTGGCCCGATTATTCTTTGGTTTTCGAATCATCCATCGCGAGCGCGTGATCCAGACTGGTCCTGTAATTCTGGCCGTAAACCACCAGAGTTTTCTTGATCCGCCACTGGCCGGAAACGCTGCCGACCGGGCGATCTTTTTTCTCGCCAAGAAATCGCTGATGGATGTGCCGATCTTGGGGTGGCTCTTGCCGAAGCTCAACGTAATTCCCGTTACTCTGGAAGGCGGCGACCGCAGCGCGCTCAAAGCGTTGATTCGAGTCTTGGGCGCTGGGCAATGTGCGCTCGTTTTTCCAGAGGGCACGCGCACGCCTGATGGAAATCTCCAGCCAGCTGAGCCCGGCCTCGGTTTACTAATCGCAAAAACCCGCGCGCCGGTCGTTCCGATGCGGATGTTCGGTGCATTCGATGCCTGGCCGATTGGCGGAAGGCTTCGGTTGTTTCGCAAAATCACGGTTGTCGTCGGCGAGCCGATTTATTTTTCTGAAGCCGACGTTTCCGGAGGAGGCAAAGACCTCTATAGACGATTGAGTCAGCGGGTGATGGATGCGATCGCCCCCTTGCAATTGCCGTAATCGGAATTTGCACGCGCAGGATCGACATCGAATAGTTTGGAGTGAGCTCCGATCCAAAAGTGTCGAAAAATGTCGGCCGCTTGATGGTTGGAATCGTCATCGGCTTCGCCCTCGTTGCGCTGTACGCCAACATCCAAAAGCTGCGACGCTCGGCGATTGAAACCGTCGTCTTCACCCCCGGCGTGCTTCACCCGCAGAAAACCAAGCCGTCGCCGACACCAACGGCGACGCCTTGAATACTCAATCGTGAAAGAGGTCTAACCATTGCCATGAAGAAGTTTCTTTTAATTTCAACCGTAGTTGCGCTGACACCGCTTTGTTCCTGGGGCGAAATATCCCCGTCGCCGGCAGCTTCGGCTTCACCAACTGCATCGCAACGTCGGGGTCGCCTGTTGGTTCCGCCGGGAACGCCGACGGCGAGCGCGAGTGCAGCCGCCACTATGACTCCAACGCCTTCGAAGCGGCCCACGGCAATCGAGGAGCCGACGCTGATCCCGGCTCCCTCAGCGCCGCCCGGTAGCGGCCAATCGCAGCAGCCAATGGAGCGCGGAAAACTTAAATCTCAGGCCCAGAAGTTTAATCCTCGCAGAGTTCAGCCGATGCCGTCGGCTTCAGCATCGGCGACTGCGTCATCGGCGTCTTCGCCGGTCACGACTTCGATGCCCTCTGGTTCAGCATCCGGAAAGCTGACGAAGCAGGAGGGGAGGAAAGAATTGAAACGCGAGCGCAAAGCAGAGAACCCTGTCCCGTCACCCTCAGTTTCGCCCTAACGATCTGATCTGTGGGGGAAGCAGTTTGCCTCTGTGGAACGAGACGCTGACAGCGTCTCCTACAGTTCAATTTCCTGCGCTGCGAGCTCACGGGCATATTCGAGGGTGTCGATTGCATCGACGTTTTTGTCGCGGCGAATGGCCTTGATTCTGGGAAATCGTAGGGCCAGCCCGCTTGCATGTCGCGTGCTCCATTGAATTGAGTTGAACGCGACTTCCAGCACGATGTCCGGTTTCACTTCACGATAGCGGCCATGATCGATAAGCGTGTTTTGTTTGAAATGCTCCGTCAGCTCCGCGATCTCAATGTCCGTCAATCCGCTGTAAGCCTTACCAATTGGCAATAATTCGCCGTTGGTTTCGTCCCGGACGGCAAAAGTATAATCGCTTAGCACGTTATTCCGTTTGCCGTGTCCAAACTCGGCGCCGACCACAACCACATCCAGAGTCGCGAGCTCCTTCTTCAACTTGAACCAGGACATTCCTCGCGCGCCCGGGGTATAGAAGCTCTTCGGGTCCTTGACCATGAGGCCTTCGTTCGTACGGCGCCGCGCTTCTTGAAAGCGTTGTTCGATTTCGTGAGCCGAATGCGCGGGGAAAACATCGGCGATCTGAAATTGCGGCGGTAATTTCAATTTGCGCAGCAACGCACGCCGTTCTTCAAGCGGAGTTCTCAACAACGAACGGCCGTTGAGCCAAAGAAGATCGAACCCAATGAATGCGACCGGAACATCCGCCGACGCGGCGGCGAACAAATCAGGCCCTTGGTCTTTCCGGCCGAGTCTCCTTTGCAAATCGAAAAACGTGAGCTTGCGTCCTTGCTCGAACGCCACGATCTCGCCATCAAGAATAAGATCGGAATCGAATTTACGTGCCTGATCGGCAAGTTCTGGAAATTGATCGGTGATGCGCCGCAAATCGCGGGAGTAGATCTCGGCGCGTTCGGAATTGCGGTGAAGCTGTGCGCGGATGCCATCAAATTTGTCTTCCACGAGCACCACATCGGAATCTTGCTCGGAAAAACGGTCCCAGATCGCCTCTGCAGTTGGCTCGGGCGTGGCCAGCATGCATTTGATCGGTCGAAAAACCGACAACTCGGCCCGATCCAGTTCTTTTCGGAATGCGAGCAATGCAGTCTGGCCAATGTCGCCGAGCAACATGTGGGTTTGCTTCACTTGTTCGAGCGGAACTTCAAATGCGTTCGCGACGGCTTCTTCGACGAGACCTTCGCCCAAACCGATCCGGAGATCGCCGGTCAAGATCTTGACGACGTATTCGCCCTCGCGCGCGGTGAGTCTCGCGAAGCGCTCTTGCAGGAATTGTGTTTTCGCGACCGGCCCGCGAACACGATGCAGTTCGTCAAAAAGCTCTTTCGATTCCAAAATCGAAAACGGCGCGGGAGTAGTGCGGCCATCGAGAACGTCGAATGCAGTCTTGCCGAGATCGCCGTGGCTCGCGGCGATGCGATGAAACTCGGCTTCCCTGATTTTCGCTGCGGCGAGGAGCGCCCGAACAATGACCGACCAACCGACTTGCAGCGTGCGCAGGTCGCTTTGGGCGAACGCGCGACCGGTCAGATAAGTCGCGACGATGGAAAGCTCCTCATTGCTGAGGGTCCGAAGGTATTTCGCTAGAATTCGCACTTTCTCCAATTTCGCCGGTGTTGCTCCGATCGATTCGCCAACGTTTGCGAATTGGAGGAAGCGTGACCGCTTATTATCGACTCGACGAGGCGCCGAGTCGTGCAGGCGAGAGCGCGTGCGTTCCGCAGACTGCAATTTGAATTCCATTTGGTTTTCTTCGCTCAAGGCCCAGGCTTCGATTCCCCGCTCGCGCAGATCGCGCGCGAACTCCGCGGCGAAGCCGTGCAACGTTAACACGCGCTTCGGTTTCACGAGATCGACATAGCGAATCAAGTCGTTGTAGTCGGCGTGGTCGGAAAGCGGAAAAGCGGCGTCGACTTGGTAGCGATAGATGGCGTTAGGTTCGACCGCCCATCCGCTGATCATCGCCACGCGCCGGCGCGGAATCTTTTCGACCATCGGGGAATGACTCGCGCTCGGCGGACAGATAAGAACCTTTCCGTCAACGTCGTTCTTGTTGTAGCGAACATATTTGCAAAACGATTGACCGAACTGCTCGTAGATCCGCGTCATCTGGAAAACGGAACCGTGCAACATCGGCGTGAGACTGGCGCCATCGAGCGAGCACAAAATCTCCTGGGCCTTGCCTAACGAATAGCCGAGAAGAACCGGCACGGCGTTGTCCGCGATTGCGTCCCGACAAAACGCGACGATTTGGTCGATCACTTTCTCGGTCGGCGGAAATTGATAACGGGGCAGACCGAAGGTTGTTTCCATGATCAGGGTGTCGGCCGACCGCCATTCCGCCGGCTCGGCCGATTTACCACGGCGCAATTTGAAGTCGCCGGTGTAAAGCAGCGTTTCGGCTTTGTTCGAGAGGAACAATTGGGCCGAGCCGAAAATGTGACCGGCCGGCAACAACGTTAGATCGACATCATGGACCCGGCGTTGTTCGCCAAACGACAAAACGTGTTCGATGCGCGTGCCCGGCACGCGCGCCCGCATCAATCGCGCAGTGCGTTCAGAGAGAACGATCTCTTGGTGTGGTGCGATGTGATCGCTATGCGCATGCGAAACGAACGCGAAACGTTTTGGTTCCCACGCGTCGAGCCACAGGTCGGGTGCGGGAAGATAAACGCCGCGCTCGTATCGCACTTCGATCATCCGAAAATTTACGCATTAAGCTGACAGGCGAAAGTTGGACCGCCTTGTCAGTTAAATTGCCAGCCAGGCTCGGACTGCCAAATGGGCTGAATTGACAGATCATGCGGAGACCGGTTTCATTAACGGCCGTGAGATCGCTATTTGCCTTAATGCTTCTCGTTCCAGTCGCTATCACTTTCGGTCGCTCCCAGCAGCAACCGCACGTGGTCGATCGTGCTGTTTCCATGCCAGTGTCCTTGAACAAAGATTTTCAATTTCGGAAAACGAAGCTTTATTTGCTGACCGAGTTGGCGCCCGGTCAGGAGAAAACAAACCCCGACCAAACCGTTCAAAGCGCCGGCAAGGGCGGCAAACTTGGCGGCACTCAGCCCTCCAGCAAAACCACCACCGTCCAGGACGCGTCGATCCGGTTCGAGCGACAGTATCGACTGTTCGGCGCAGTGACCAAGCTCGATCAGCGTGAGCGGATGGGAAATTACTTCGACTTTTTTTGGCGGTCCCGCCGGGTCGCTGATTTAACCGTGCGACTGGAATACAAACAGGAGAAACTGCACGCTCACGTCCAGGCCCAGGAACTTTTCTATCCGTCAGCTCATGGCAATTACAAAACGGGATTCAAAGTCGTCGGCGACGATTACTTTGACGACGGGCGTGTGATCGCATGGCGTTGTTTGCTTATTGAAAATGGTCGGATCGTCGGCGAAACGCATTCGTATTTGTGGGAATGATCCCACCCACCGTCCTGCAGACCCGGGCGCGGTTTGACAGCGCCGATGTCGATCCTGTATTCTTTAGGTACTCAGCTGTGCAGTCATCGATTTTAGTGGGCGTAAACGGTCCCGCCGTTTGGGTTCGAGTGGAGGGGAAGGGCAACTTCCTCAACAGCGGGAGCCTCAAAGAATTCGCGCAAGAAATGATCAACCGCGGTTACCGCGAGTTCATAGTCGATTTGGAGAATTGCGCGATGATGGATTCCACATTCATGGGGACGCTGGCGGCGGTTGCGCTGCGTTTGAAGGGAATCGGGCAGGGACATCTTCACGTCGTCCATTGTGGCCAGCGCAGCCGTGACCTTCTTTCCGGACTCGGACTGGACCAAATTTTCGACATCCGCTCCAATGGTGCCGTGGCCCCGGAATGCCAGGAAGTGAAAGAGAACGCAGTCGACGGCGCCGACACTCGAAAAAAGGAAACAAGTGAAACGATGCTCGAAGCGCATCAGGCCTTGTGCGAAGCGGCGCCGGAAAATTTAGCCCGATTCAAAGACGTTCTCGAATACTTAAAGCAAGATCTCCATCAAACGACAGCGGGGAAGTAATTGGCCACGCTCTCGCCCACGATTCTTTTTTCGCTGCTGGTCGCCTGTCTCACGGCGTGGGTCTTCACTCTTCTGCGGCAAAGACGAAGCATTCGCCGGCTCGAGCGTTCGCAGGAGGAGATGCAAATCGAAGAAACGTTGGTCTTCGATTTCTTGCACGGGCTCGGCGAAGCTTTCAGCGAGACGATCCGGCCCGCGGATTTGCACCGGCTCATTGTCGAGGGAGCCACTCGAGTGCTTGATGCCCAGGGCGGCGCGCTCTATCTGACCGATCGCAGCGGTAATAAGCTTGCGCCGGTTTTTATTTCCAAAGGTTGTCCGCCGATCGTCGATGTTCCGCCGCACATTTTGCAACAAGCCGCGGCTTCCCCGGTGGCGCTGGAAAGTTTTTTGCGACTCCACACGATCGGGAGCGGCGAGGGGTTGCTCGGGCGGGTCTGGCAAAGCAGCGGTGCGGTATGTCTGAATGAATTCTCCGAAGCGCCGGAGCTGGTCAAGCTGCGGGACAGTTCGTTCGGGGCAAGCTCGGTGATGGTGGCGCCGCTTCTCTACGCCAAGCAAAACATGGGGGTGCTCGCGTTGGCCAACAGCCGAATGGGCGCGCCGTTTTCGCAAAACGATTTTGTTGTTTTCAAGTCGATCTCCGAGCAATCGGCTTTCGCCCTTTACAACGCAATCATTTATTCCGAAGCCAACGAGAAGAAACGGCTCGATCACGATTTGGAAATCGCTCGCGACATCCAGCGAATCCTTCTTCCCGCGGAATCGCCGAACGTCAGTGGATTTGAAATCAACGGAATGAACATTCCAGCGCGACAGGTCAGCGGCGATTACTTCGATTACATCAAAGTGGATGAGGAGCGCCTCGGTGTCGCGATCGCCGACGTGTCTGGCAAAGGTGTCCCCGCGTCGCTCATCATGGCAATCTGTCGCAGCGTTCTGCGAAGTCAGGCGATTGGAAATCCTTCGCCGGCGGACGTTTTGCAAAAAGTGAACCGCCAGCTTTATCCCGACATCAAAGAGGACATGTTCATTAGCATGGCCTATCTGGTTCTCGATCATGCCCGCAGCGCGGTCACCTTGGCTCGGGCGGGGCACGACGCACCGATGCTCTACACCCAGAAAACGCAAACCGTGACCCCTTTGAAAACGCCGGGAATGGTCGTCGGCATTGACAGTGGGGATGTGTTCGACAGGTTAACTAAAGACGTCGCCGTACCAATCGAGGCGGGGGATTGCATTCTCCTTTACACGGATGGAATCACCGAAGCGCTCGACAACGAAGGGAACGAGTTTGGGTTGGAGCGAATGATGGAAGCTTTTCGAACCAGCGCACAAAAGGGATCGCAGGCGATTGTCTCGAGGTTGATCGACGATTTGCGAAATTTCGTCGGCTCGACCCCCCAAAATGACGACATCACTTTAATTGCAATTAGAAAAACATGAAAAAAGGTCCGCTAACGGAATCTGAAACTGTAGGCGACGCTGTTAGCGGCCCGGGAAAGCCAGAAGCCGATGGCGAAGATCCGGTGGCCAATATGCAGGCCGATCTCGACCGGTTTCGCGATCTGGCGATGCGGAGTCAGGCCGATTTCGAAAATTACAAGAAACGCTGCGCCCGCGAAAAGGAAGAGGCGATCAAATATGCAAACAAGAGCCTGCTCGAAAAACTCGTTTCGATTGTCGATCATTTCGAGCTCGGATTGGAGGCTGCTCGCGCCGAAGGCGAGAAATCGCCAATTTATTCGGGAATGAGTCTGGTTCTAAAGCAGCTCCAGGATTTTCTCGCTGAAAACGGTTTGCAACCGATTGATGCGGTTGGCCAGAAATTCGATCCGAATTTTCATGAAGCAATCGCCCACGAGCCAAGCAACGAAGTTCCGGAGGGAACTGTGATTCGCCAAACTCGACGGGGATACCGTTACCAAGACCGGCTGCTACGACCATCCACGGTCGTCGTTTCGCGCGGACCGGCAAAGAAAGTGACCAGTGGCAAGTGATGAGTAGCCCGGCAAGAGCAATGCTCTTGTCACTGGTCACAGATCACTTATCACTTTCTGAGAATGCCTGCAAAAAAGCGCGATTACTACGAGGTCCTCGAAGTGACCCGCTCGGCCTCTGGCGAGGAGATTAAGCGGGCTTATCGCAAGCTCGCCGTCAAGTTTCATCCGGACAAAAATCCGGACGACCCTCATGCGGAGGAAAAGTTCAAGGAGCTTGGCGAGGCCTACGACGTGTTGATGGACGGTGACAAACGCGCCGCTTATGACAGGTTTGGTCACGCAGCCTTTGAGCAGGGCGGAGGATTCCGCGGCGGGTTCCACGATCCGTTCGATATTTTCCGCGAGGTCTTTGGCGGCAGTGGCGGAATCGGTGCGAATATTTTCGAAACATTTTTCGGCGGCGTGGCCGGACACGGAGAGGATCGGCAGCGTGGCGCCGACTTGCGTTACGACATGCAAATCACGCTCGAGGAGGCGGCTTTCGGTGCGGAAAAGGAAATCGAGGTTCGGAAGTTGGATATTTGCAATAAATGCAAGGGCACCGGCGCCGAGACTGGTTCGCGCACAATTAATTGTCCTGTTTGCGGCGGCCGTGGCCAGGTGATTAGCTCGCGCGGATTCTTTCAGGTATCGCAAACCTGTTCACGTTGTCGCGGTACCGGTCAGATTGTTGAGAAACCGTGCAGGCAATGCGAGGGCGAAGGCCGGCTTGAGGAAGCGAGCCGGATCAAATTAACAATTCCGGCCGGAATCACCGATGGTTCGCGACTGCGCTCTTCCCGCAATGGCGAAGCTGGAATCCGGGGCGGACCGCAGGGCGATCTGTACGTCGTCGTTCATGTTCAGGAGCATCCGGTTTTTCATCGCGAGGAAGACAATCTGTTCTGCGAGGTGCCAATTCCGTTTTCAACTGCAACACTGGGCGGTGAAGTGCCGGTCCCGACGCTGGAAGGCAAAGCGAATCTGAAGGTGCCGGCCGGCACTCAGAGCGGTCAGATGTTCAAGCTGCGTAGCAAAGGTATCGTTCACGTAAACGGACGCGAGCGGGGCGATTTGCTCGTGCGGGTGATCGTTGAAGTGCCGACCAAACTGAATGCCGAGCAACGGGCAAAACTTCAGGAGTTCGCCGAATTGTGCGGTGAAGAAAATTCGCCGCTACACAAGAGCTTCTTCGAACGCGCCAAAGAATTCTTCAAGTGAACTGTCCAACGCGGCCCGCCACGCTGTAGCTCTCGGCAAAGTCGGGCGAAAGAATTCTGTCCGCTAGGGACAGTCTGCAATTCGCGCTCGCACAGCGGCTTGCATTTGCTCTCCGGTTCGATAAAACGGCGCGATGGCAGACCAAACGCAGCCTCCGTTACCGCCAACACCAGCTGCAATCGCGCCGCGCACCGACCCCCTCGCAATTGTGAGTTTGGTGCTGGCGATTCTGTCGTGGTTTGTCTGCCTTCTTTTTGGTTCGATCCCTGCGGTCATCTGCGGACACCTGTCGCGTTCCAGAATTCGCAGGTCGAACGGAGCCTTCCAGGGAATGAACATGGCGCTGGCCGGTCTCATCCTTGGCTATGCCCAAATCCCTTTCGGTGTGCTCGGAGGTATCATGTTAGTCGACATGATCCGGTCAGAACGGGTGCGCCTGCATGATCTCGCCATTCAGAAAAAGGACATCGCATCGGACGACAACAAATTGAAGGTCACCACCTCGGGTTTTTGGGTCAAAACGTCGGATCTCAACAAAGACGCGGCCCTGCAAGTCGCGAACAAGAGCGAGGACATGTATCTCATGGTGTTCACCGACGCGAAGTCCGCGGTCGGACAAATGACTTTGGAACAACGCGATCAAACTACGCGAGAGCGGAAGTTGCAGAGCATGCAGAACGCATCAGCGACACCAGCGGTTCCTGTCACCATTCATGGGCACGCTGCCTTGCAGGACGAAGTCAGCGGTACGCAACAGAGAACCAATCTGGTTTTTCTTCATACCACCGTGGACGATGGCGATTATTTTCAACAAATCGTTGCCTGGACGACAAAGTCCCGTTGGCCGAAGCAAAACCAGGAATTGCGCGACATTACCAATAGTTTTCACAGCGAAAAATAAAGGATGTCCCAATCAGGGACGTGTCGCACCCGGCTACGTCGCACATCATACATCTAACATGCCGATGCATCGCTTTTATATCTCACCGGAAAGTTGGGACCCGCGCGCATTAGTCCTACGCGGAAACGAAGCTCATCATGCCCGCGATGTGCTGCGGACCAAACGCGGCGATCGCGTTGTCGTCTTCAATGGCCGCGGCCGCGAAGTCACCGCCGAGATTGCCGATTTTGCCAGGGACGAAGTTCGTCTTCGCAAGTTGCAAGAAAACGAAACGCCGCCGCTGCGTAGCCGCATCACTCTTGGCCAGGCCATTCCAAAAAGAAAGAACATGGATTTCATCGTGCAAAAAGCGGTCGAGATCGGGGCGGCCGAGATCGCGCCGCTGATTTCCGAACGGACAATTGTCGATCTTGATGCGGAGGAAGCGGAGCAAAAACGCTCGAAGTGGCAGCAGATCGCGATCGAAGCTGCGAAACAGTGCGGTCAGAATTGGCTGCCCACCGTCGCAACCCCACGAAACCTCAAGGATTTCTTTGGGGCCGCTACGGGCCCGCAACCCGTTTCAACGTCGCAAAGCGACGTGGCTACAACATTCGATCTTCTTTTGATTGGTTCGCTGCAGCCGGACGCACTTCATTTGAAGCACATTCTTTCCGAATTCCGCGAGCGGCACGGCGATCGACCGCAAAGCGTTTTGATGATGGTCGGACCGGAAGGCGATTTTACCCCAGCAGAGCTGGCGCTCGCGAAAACACAGGGCTGTCAACCGATCACGCTCGGTCCGATTATTCTGCGCGTGGAGACCGCCGCAATTTATTGCCTGAGCGTGCTGTCCTACGAGTTGATGTGATTGGGGTCGTATCTAAACATTCAACATTTAGGGGGAAGCGTCTCGGACTTCTCAATAAATATAGGGCTGGGACAATTCGAAGGCGTCTTGGATCAACTCGCATTTCGCTTTTCCGTCAGCGGGCCACAAGACTTCCACCACGTCGAACCGGAACACGACGTCGGGATTGTCGAGTAACCTTAGCCAGGCCAGACCGCCTTCCGAAACACGCATCTGCTTCTCGCGGCCGATCGCTTCGATGGGCCGACCGAATTCATCATCCCGCCGCGTCTTAACTTCCACGAACACTAGAGTGTCGGCATCGCGACAGACAATGTCGATCTCGCCGCCGCCCCGCGGTTTGAAGTTGCGATAAAGAATCTTGTAGCCTTGGCTTCGCAGAAAACGACAGGCTTCTTTTTCTCCGCCTGCGCCACGCCGAAGATGTTCAGGCAATTCCTTCGAGCGCAAGAAGCGGTTGAGCCACCGGCTCGAAAGAGCGGCGATGGATCGGACAGGGTCCAAATTCATGGAGTCTGGAGAGATGCAGTTCGGTGCTATAGCCCTTGTGCTGGTCGAAACAATATTCAGGAAATTGCGTGCAGAAGTCACGCATCATTCGGTCCCGGGTGACTTTCGCGATCACGCTAGCGGCCGCGATCGAAAAGCTGTAACAATCGCCCTCGATAATCGCCGTTTGCGGAAGTGGAAATGGAAAAACCGGCAGTCCATCGATCAGAACGTGTTCTGGCGGAGTGCGGAGTGTCCCGAGCGCTATTCGCATTGCTTCGTGCGATGCTCGCAAAATGTTGATTCGATCGATTTCCAGATGGTCGACGACGCCGACCCCCCACGCGACTTCCGAGCTGGACACGAGCTCGTCGTAGATCTTTTCACGAAGATCCGGATTCAGCTGCTTGGAATCGTTCAATTTGCGGTGGCGAAATTTCTCGGGCAAGACGACTGCGGCCGCCACAACCGGTCCGGCCAGGGCGCCACGACCTGCTTCATCGACTCCGGCGATTCGAACGACTCCGGTGGCGCGCAGTTTTTTTTCGTAGCGGAATCCGCAACGCCGGTAGGACATTGACGCAAATCTTTCCAGATTTGCGGAAAGTGACAAGTGACGAGTGACAAGAAAAACAACGCGACAAGCTGGTCACTTGTCGCTGATCACAGGTCACTCTCTTACGGTCGTCGCTTCTTTGCCTTTGCGACGGCGGAGATAATTCAGCTTTGCGCGACGCGCCTTGCCTTCCGTTTCGATCTCAATCTTGGCGATGCGGGTGGAGTGGAGCGGGAAAACGCGCTCGACACCTTCGCCGTAGGAAATACGGCGAACGGTAAATGTTTCGTTCAAACCGCGACCCTTGCGACCAATCACGATCCCGGAAAAGATCTGAATTCGCTCCTTATCTCCCTCGACGACGCGAGTGTGCACGCGAATACTGTCGCCGACCTTGAAGGTCGTGCCGTCGCCTTTCTGCTGCTCTTTTTCGATAATATCGAGAATGCGGTTCATAAGCGTCGTCCCGGGGAGGGAAGGGCGTTCACTTTGCAACGAATCCTGAAAATTGCAACCCTGCGGTTATTTACCGATTTAGCGAATGGAAGTCAGAAATCGTCAAATCTCTAAATCGCTAAATCAATAAATTTGGATATCTTCCGGGCTCATTCGCGCCCGTAGCTCAACTGGATAGAGCGTTGGCCTCCGGAGCCAAAGGTTGTGGGTTCGACCCCCGCCGGGCGCAACTGCGACCACTTGCTTTGTCGATTCGTGACCTAATTGTCCGTACACGACTCTGCAAATAGCGGAGACGGCTGCCTCTTACAGCCTGCTTCGTTATATCTAAGTAATCCCCTCGGTTCCCCAAACTTTCCGCGTAACAGGCAGTCATATTTCGCGCAGTACAAAAGTGAACGGCCAGAAATGACCTCCCATAACGGGACGTCGCGGAAGGCCAAAACAACAAGAGTAAATTATTTATGGAACACCCAAAAATCACGAAAATCGTCGGTGTAATAGCCAGTTGGATCGTGCTCGCCTCCGTTGCGAGTGCAGCACAGCAGATGCGCAGATCCCCGCCGACGCCAACCAGGCCTCCCGTTTCGCGATCGATGGCACGGCCAGTCGCCCATCCGTACAGCCCGCGCGTTTCGAGCGCGCCGTTCCGAAATGTAACTAACGCAGCTTACAATAAGAATGCCGCGTTGGCGAAGCACACGACATCGAACAACAACACGCCGAGTAAGAATTCGATGCTGAATAAGAACCTCGCGTCCAACAAGAGCCTCGCGCCAAACAAGAACACGACACTCAATCGGAACAGTACAGTCAACAAGAACATCGTCTCTAATAAGAACATCACTTCCAACAAGAAGATCACTTCTAACAAGAGCATCATTTCTAACAAGAACGTCGCCGCCAACAAACCGGGAGCGTTTAAGCACATCGACCTTCCAAGGAAGCCGAATCTAAACAAGCCCGGGAAAGTGTTTAAACCATTGGATCCAGGTCAACATATTCCGGGAAGTGAAAAATGGAGGGGTCCAAGGTACGCGGCATTCAGGAACTACCAGCCGATCTATCAGACGCAAAACTGGTGGGCGCACCATTACGATACAATTGTGTTTATCGGTGGTGGTTGGTACGCTTGGGAAGATGGTTACTGGATTCCGGCGTGGGGGTATGATTCCGCTGCAGTCTACTATTGTGATTGTCCCATTTTCGCACCTGTTGCGGAGGTGGATCCCTGCCAGATAATCGCGAACGTGCAATCAGCTCTTCAAGCGCAAGGTTACTACCAAGGGGAGATTGACGGAATTCTTAACCCCGACACTCAAGCTGCGCTCAGCGCGTATCAACAAGCGCAGGGACTTGACGTTACCGGTTCCGTTGATGAACCCACCGTGCAGTCGCTTGGCCTAGTAGGTGAGTCTTAATTAACGGTCACACAATGCTGCCGCGTAAATCCGCGGCAGCATTCATTAAACGAGACTCCGAATGCGTCGGCAGAAGCTTCGAGGTTCAGCCTTTGAGCTGCTGGAGCGTCCAAAAAATAAGCAGCCCTGAAATCGGCGCCGAAGCTCCGTCGTACATCGATTTTGTGCACTCGTAACAATCTTGGGGCGTATTTGGAAAAACGTGAGATCCGGCCAATTCGGCCAGTTTCGCTCGTGTGAACGCACCAGATTACGTGAGACTAATTGAGCGAAATGGCTCCGTCATCTTTGCGAACAAGATGCTTTAGCAACCGGGGTATCGGCTTCAGGGCTGCGGCATCGCAAAGGCTATGCAAGGCAATTGCATCGAACTGCGGTGCCGATTGGATTCGGCCCTTGGAAGCCTCAGATCGGACAATTAGGTCACTCACCTACAACTGTGTAACTTCGCGAAATAATTGAGTCATTTCGCAAATAAGTGGAACCAGCGCGAATTGACGACACTTATGGCTCGAACACCAGGCGCACCGCCTCTTCGTGGTTGTTCCACAATTTCTCCACCTCATTGAGCCGAGCCATCTTCACCGCATTGTCGAAAGGTTTCTTCGCCGCCTCCTTGAACAGTTCCCCAACGGCGCGCAAAATCTGCTCCAGAGAGGCGCTTCCGAATCCGCTTCCTAGCATTTCCAGAGCCGAGCTGCGCAGCGTCGCGGCCGCCAGAGAAATCGTCGAACCCGCGCTGTTACCGATCTGCACGTAACGGATCCGTGAAGGCGTATGGTTCAAGCCCTCATGACTGATCGCCTCCATCAGCATTTCTGCCGGCTGCCCCCACAAATAATCCAGCACAATATCGATCTTTTCCGCGATCATTTGCCGGAACGCATCCACCAGCGCTTCATGCTCCTGCTCGAGAGAAATCACCGCGTCCGCGCCCAGCGCTGTCAACTCCGCCAGCGACTTTGGATTCCGCCCAGCTCCCACAATCCGCTTCGCGTCCAGTCGCCTCGCAATCTGCACCGCAAGCCGCCCCGCCGATCCCGTTGCTCCAAGAATTAGCACACTTTCGCCCGCTACGAATCCTGCCCGCATTAGCGCGGCACGCGAAGACATCCCGGGATTCGCCAGCGCCGCCGCCGTCGCATCCTCTAGTCGATCTGGTAGCGGGACGCACATCCCCGGTCGAGTCACCGACCGCTCCGCAAACGTGCCGTATGGTGGGCGCGTCGCGCCAAAATATACGCGCTTCCCGTCCGCAAACGTTCCCACTCCATCCACACCCGGAACAAACGGCAACTCCCCCGTGCTGCCATAGTGCTTTCCGCTCGCCAGTCCCTTCACAATCGGATGAAGCCCCGCCGCCTTCACTGCAACCAGAACCTCTCCATCGCCGGCCACTGGCTCCGAAAACTCTCTGTAACTTGGAGCACGATCAAACGCCTCCACAACTGCAGCGTTCATAGGATTTTCTCGAAACGCGATTCACGCTCATTGCAGCGCAAACTCACGAAGAAGTTATATTTACTGGATTCCGCAGAACGTTTGCAACACAACTGCAGCGCTTTTTCAAACGCTGGTTTTGGACATTGGATATGCAAAAACGCCTCAAATATTTAGCGAACGCGCAACTGTCCCTTCACGGAATAATTGAGTCATTTCGGCGTGTCCAATGTCCGAAAACCGTCTGCAAGGGCCTTGCAGCGGCATGTGCAGTGGCGACGGGCTTAAGATGAAGTTAGCTCGGGGCTGGAAGAACACACTGTCTCGCATCTCGACCGCCTAACGATTTGTTGAGAGTGGCCAGATTTGGTTTCTCGCGCCTAGCGGAATCTCGCCATTTTTGCACGCATAGCCTAGGTTGGTGCTTTGGAAAAACTTGCGAAACAGGTTATGGCACACCTTAAAAAGCCGGGATTTTGCGTGGCTTTTGGAATGACTGTCATAGTTTTATTCCCCACTTGCCTATGGGCTGCTCGAGCAAAGCCAGCATTGGAAGTTGTGGTGCTTGGTTCCGGAGGGCCACGGGCGTTCGGGAGGGCCGGGTCAAGTTACATCGCTGTCGTCGAGGGACGACCGCGGATTTTGGTGGATGCCGGACCAGGAGCGTTCCTCCGGATTGGAGAATTGCACTTGGATTTAGAGAAAGTAGATACGGTTTTGTTGACGCATCTGCATATCGATCACAGCGGGGACTTGGCCGCTTTTTTTAATGCGCGAGCGCTAACCAGTGACGGACCGATCGTGTACCAGGTGTTTGGCCCAGACGGAGCGGGATTGTTCCCCAAGACTTCGCGATTTGTGGATTTGCTGGTGGGAGATAGCGGCGTGTTTGCATATCAAAAAACGTTTGGCGTAAACGAATCGTTTGTTGTTCACGATCTGGCTACTAACTTGGATTCGGCGCGGACTAAGATTGTCGATAAGGATGGCTTAGTGGTGGAAGAAGTTGCGACACATCACGGCGACTGTCCATCGGTGGCTTACCGGATTTCTTATAAGAACTTGGTGGTGGTTTTCTCTGGAGACATGGATGCGTCAGCACTGCCGAATCTGGTGGCGTTGGCGAAGAATGCCGATTTGCTGATTTTTAATTGTGCTGTGCTTGACCCTCCAGGTTCGCCAGCGCAGTTGTACGATCTGCATACGCCGCCGAAGAAAATTGGCGAGGCCGCGCGAGAAAGTGGAGTAAAGAGCCTATTGCTGAGCCATCTTGCACCCGATGTTGAAGGGGAGAAGGACGCGGTGAGGAAATCTATTCGCGCATCCTTTGTAGGACCGGTTGGCTTTGCGAGCGATAAAATGCGCGTGCCCGTCGGAAAGTGAGCGATTCGGCGCGTGCGAAGACTCTTAAGGCTTTTCCGCAATTCGTGACCTGATGGACAACGAGGCAGACGATATGACACCCGGAGGAAAATGTTCGACAGCTCTTCAAAAAATCGATGCATCCAAGAGGGATTGGTCGGCGGACACCTTCGAGAAAAGCAAAGAATTATGTCGCTTTTGCCTAAGTTTTGCAGAAATTCGGAATCTCTGTCTATGCGCGATGTGACTTTTGCTGGAATCATGAGTCCAGCGTGCCCCGGAAGATCCCGAGACCGGTCTCTGTTTTCTCAATTTACTGCCGGCTCATCGTCGAGTCGGCACTTCGACAACACTTTACCCGGACCGCCATCGATAAGCTCGACGGATCAACGGGCCGGGTAATCAACCAACAAGAAAGAAAAACATGAAATCAAAAACAATAATTGCCGGCGCGGCGGTGGCCGGACTAATCAGCGGTTCGTTTGCAGTGCAGGCTCATGCCGCCAATGTATCCGGCAAACCCGGCGTCTCCCTTCAACAGATGGGAAGCAAAGCGGACAAGCATGCCTGCAAAGGAATGAACTCGTGTAAAGGCAAGGGCGGCTGTAAAACCAGCGATAACGGCTGCAAAGGGAAAAATTCCTGCAAAGGAAAAGGCGGCTGCGCGACTGACGGCAGCAAGCCGGCCCCGAGCCCCAGCTAGGAATAACGCGCATCTCGCGCGATCAGTAGACGCTGGAAGCCGGAGTTCTATCCTCCGGACTTCCGGCCCGAACCGTGGCTTTTCACAAGTGCCTGCAAATCCTTATAACGGCTTTACCGACTACGGCATCGGTCTCGGTCTGCGCGTCCCGCATTACCGGCATATTCTCGCAAAAAAGCCGGTGGTCGACTGGTTCGAGATCATTTCGGAGAATTTCATGGTGGATGGTGGCCGCCCCCTCGAAGTGCTTGACTCGATCCTCGAGCAATATCGCGTCGTGCAACATGGCGTTGCCATGTATTTCGGTTCTGCTGATCGATTGAATCGCGAACACCTAAGAAAGCTTAAGCGACTGGTAAAGCGAACGAAGACGCCCTGGCTTTCCGACCATCTTTGCTGGGGCAGCGTGGACGGACGTTATACGCACGATTTGTTGCCCATGCCCTACACCTTCGCCTCAGCTCGCGTGACAGCGCAAAATATTCGCGGAGCGCGTGATTTCCTGGAAGTGCCGATCTGTGTTGAGAACGTCAGCAGTTACGCGGAATTTCATGGCTCCGAAATGACGGAGTGGGAGTTTTTGAGCGAAGTAGTCGAGTTGGCGGACTGTGGGATCCTCCTCGACGTGAACAACATTTACGTCTCATCCAAGAATCACAACTTCGATCCCTACGAATATCTCAATAACGTGCCTCATGATCGTGTCGGCCAGATTCACATCGCGGGACACTCGAAGTTCGAAAAATACATTCTCGACACACACGATCATCCCGTGCTCGATCCCGTTTGGAAAATGTATGCGCACGCCGTAAAACTGGTCGGTCGCACAGCCACGCTACTGGAGTGGGACGATCGCATCCCGACATTCGACGAAGTTCACAATGAAGCGCTCAAAGCCAATCAGTTTGTCGAAAAACAATTCCAAAAGGCGGTCGCGTAAAACGATGCGGGTCAATTCGCGGTCGCAATTAAAAAAGCTGCAGGCTTTAATGGCTTCGACCCTCTTTCGTCCGCTCACCGCGCGCGACCGGATGCAACCGCGCTGGATCGATGGACGTAGTATGCGCGCGGTCGCGGCACAATTCATTAGGCCTAACGACCGACTCAGTTCTTTCGAGCGCCTGGAAATTTATAATCGCGTTTACTGGTTCCGGGTCCTCGATTGTCTATACGACGATTATCCGGGGCTCCGCGCAGTGCTCGGCGAGAGAAAATTCATGAAGCTGATCACCGGCTATTTGGCGAAGTATCCTTCAGCCTCGTTTACCCTTCGTAACCTCGGAAGTCGCCTTGAGAAATTCATCCGGGAAGAACCGAAATGGGCCCGTCCGCACGAACGAGTCGCGCTCGACATGATCCGGTTTGAATGGGCCCAGGTGGTTGCCTTCGATGATCCGGCCAAACCAAGTATTACGCCGGACGATATTCTCGATGCCAGGCCGGAAAAATTGCGGCTCAGATTGCAACCCTACCTATCGCTCTTGCAACTGAATTACGCCGTCGACGAATTTCTCATCGCGGTCAGAAAGAGCGAATCCGACGTTTTGCGGAGCGAGGCCAGCAACATCGTCGAAGCGATGCCCAAGGCGTCACGCCGCTCGAAAAAGAAAGTCCGGTCGCCTAAACACCAGCGCGTTCATCTCGCTGTTCATCGGTTCGACAACATGCTCTATTATAAACGTCTCGAACCGGAAGCTTTCGCAATTCTAATTGCGCTCCGGGACGGTGACACCGTCGCGAATGCCTGTGCTATCGGATTGGCCGCAAGCCGGCGTCGACGATTCAATTGGTCCTCGCAAATCAAGAATTGGTTTAACGACTGGAGTTCACTCGGCTGGTTTTGCCAGCCCGACTCAAATCCCAAAGAATCCTAGTACCTGTTTTTGCAAGGAGCATCTATAGCGACATGAAAAACCTATGGCAGTCTGTCTGCAAGCTGCACGCGCGCTTCGTTGCCGTCGCTTCTTACCTTCAGTCCCCCTTTCTACTGCTCTTCGTTCGCGTGTACTGGGGCTGGGAGTTTGCGGAGGATGGGTGGGGCAAGATTCATAACCTCGGCAAAGTGACCGACTACTTCGCGAGTCTAAATCTGCCGATGCCTGGACAAACGGCCTTGTTCGTGTCTGTCGTCGAACTCGTCGGTGGCGTCTTGCTCATCCTCGGGCTGCTATCGCGCCTCACGGGACTCGTGCTCACCGTGAATATGATCGTGGCGTTCCTGTCCGTCGAGGGCGATCGCACAGCCCTTTTTTCCGTCTTCACCGACCCCGACAAATTCTCCGCTGCGACGCCCTACGGGTTTCTTTTTGCCTCGCTCGTGATACTCATTTTCGGACCGGGAAGATTCTCGCTCGATTGGTTGATTACGCGCAAGGTTCGATGGTCGCAGCCGACCTAAAAAAGAATGCATGCGGCGGTGCTGCTTCTCGTAGGCTGAGTTGAAACAACTTTGTGATGGATATTCCGAGCCACGTGCGGCAATGGATCATTGTTAGGCTGTGTTTGGGAGCATTGCTGCCGACAGTAGTGGCGGCTAATGAAAAGCCAGACGGGGAAATCGAGTGGCGGAAATGGTCAGATGATATTTTTGCGCAGGCGAAGAAAGAGCACCGCTTTGTTCTGCTCGATCTCGAAGCAGTCTGGTGCCATTGGTGCCATGTTATGGACGAGCAAACCTACGGCGATCCAAAGGTGATCGGGTTAGTCAGATCACGCTACATCGCGGTGAAAGTGGACCAGGATTCGCGGCCCGATATCTCGAACCGCTACGAAGATTACGGCTGGCCCGCAACGGTAGTCTTTAACACCGACGGCAGCGAAATCGTGAAACGCCGAGGCTACATTCCGCCAGGGCCGATGGCTTCGATGCTCCAGGCGATTATTGACGATCCATCGCCCGGCCCATCAATCACCAAGGAGCCGCCACTTGACATGGACAGCGGGGCGACTCTGACGCTCGTGGCCCGAAAGAAATTGGAGCAGGAATTGCGCACTGACTACGACAACAAGAATCGCGGCTGGGGTACCGTGCAGAAGTTTCTTGATTGGGATATCATTGAGTACTGCATCGGCCAAACCTTGGTTGGCGATCAGGACTTCGAACGAATGGCGCGCGAAACGCTCGACGCGCAGCGCAAACTGATCGATCCGGCCTGGGGTGGAGCTTATCAATACTCAACTGACGGCGATTGGGATCATCCTCACTTCGAAAAGATCATGCAGATGCAGGCGGAAAACCTGCGTGTTTATGCGGAGGCTTATGCGCTCTGGAAAGATCCAAACTATCTGCGGGCGGCTAGGCAGATACGCAGTTATCTTCGGAATTTTCTCACCAGTCCGGAGGGCGCTTTTTATACGAGTCAGGATGCTGATCTCGTGCCCGGCAAACATTCCGCGGAATATTTTGCGCTGAACGACAACGAACGACGACAACGCGGTATCCCGCGTGTCGATCAACATATCTACGCCCGTGAAAATGGCTGGGCGATCAATGCGCTGGCCACTTTATATTCGGTTACCGGCGAGATTGCGGATCTCAACGACGCGGTCCGTGCCGCCGACTGGATCATTGCTCATCGCTCGCTTCCGGCGGGGGGATTTCGTCACGACGAGACCGATGCCAACGGACCGTATCTGGGAGACAGCGTTTCCATGGCGCGCTCGTTTCTAGCGCTTTATCAGGTAACTGGTGATCGCCGCTGGTTGCAGCGCGCGGAAGAGGCCACACAGTTTGCGGAGGAGCATTTCAAGCGCAAAATTGGTTACGTTGCCGTCGCCGAAGCGCTGAGTGCCAAACTCTCGCCGAAACCGCAAGCGGACGAAAATGCCGCTCTCGCTCGCCTAACAAACCTTTTGCATCATTACACCGGCAACCCGACTGAACGCGAACGCGCTCAACACGCGATGAATTATCTGGCCTTGCCGGCGGTAGCGAATCACCGCGGTTTTCAAGTCGGCGGCATCCTCCTCGCCGACCGCGAGCTGAATGCTCCGCCGTTGCACATCACGGTCGTCGGCAGGAAGGATGATCCGGCGGCACGGCAGCTGTTCCTGGCCGCGATCGCCCAACCCGTGACCTACAAACGCGTCGAATGGTGGGATCAACGGGAAGGCGGCCTACCAAATTCCGATGTGGAATATCCGCAGGTAGAAACGGCCGCGGCGTTCATCTGTACCGATCGGCGCTGCTCGGCGCCAATCGTCGATCCGGCGAAAATCGCAGCATTCTCGACCAGTAAAAAGTGATGCGTCTCGCTGCATGCTTCTTTGTCATGATGTGGCTGGGGTTTGGGCCGCACGTCATCGCCCAAAGTGACGAGCACCTGGAGATCGGCGGCGGCAAAATCGAAGTTGTCTTCGACGCCTCCCCGCTCGAGCCGCTCCGCAAGCTCGTCCTGCACTGGGTAACATCATCCGCGCGTGCGGTCACTGTTTACTACGAAAAATTCCCGGTCGCGGATGTGCAGCTTCGCGTTCGGTTTTATGACGGACGCGGCGTGCGCTCAGGTCACACCTTTGGCGAGAACGGCGCTGTGATTACGATATCAGTTGGTCGGTCCAACACGGCCGCAGATTTCGCCGATGACTGGATGCTGACGCACGAGATGGTGCACTTAGCCTTCCCATCTGTTGCCGCGGAGCACCATTGGATCGAAGAAGGTTCGGCGACCTACATCGAGCCAATCGCGCGGTGCCGGAACGGCGATTTAAAGCCGGAAAAAGTCTGGGGCGACCTCGTTGACGGATTACCACAGGGTTTGCCCAAGGCAAACGATCGCGGTTTGGATTTTACGCCAACATGGGGCCGGACGTACTGGGGTGGCGCGCTATTTTGTCTTGTTGCTGATATCGAAATTCGGAAGCGAACAGGAAATCAAAAAGGTCTCGAGAACGCGCTGCGCGCGATTCTTAGAGCCGGTGGAACGATTGAATCAGAGTGGCCACTTTCTCGCGCGCTGGAAGTTGGCGATCACGCGACAGGAGTTCCAGTTTTACGTGAATTTTACGAAAAGATGAAAGCAACGCCAACGCCAATTGATTTGAAAGGTCTCTGGAAAGAACTTGGCGTCGAAAGAATCGGCAGCAAGATCGAATTCAATGACGACGCTCCATTCGCTAAGATTCGTGCGGCCATCACCGCGTCAACTACGCCGGCGCAATCAGGCTAGAAGACTCAGCGTCTACAGAAGTCCACCACCTAACTCACGTTTTTCCAAGTCGTTCGTTCGTCCGTTCACGTCCGGTTCGAGACCTGCGGGGTCTGGCCATTCATCCAGAATACGAATTGCAGCTGAACTGAAACCCCCTTTAACTTCCTATCGATAGTCCCACACCATAGTGATGTAATTAGTCAAGTCTGCGTCAAATTCCGCGCTTGTTACAGGTGGGAGTATGCACAAAGGCATTACGTAGTTCCCGCAGGCGGAAGGGGCACATCCGCTGCTCCAATTGATAGAATGTCAAACACACACTTCCGCCGTCATCGTGGGTTTACCCTTGTCGAAATCATGATCGTGGTTGCGATCATCGCCCTACTCGCGGCGATTGCCGTTCCGGGGTTCCTCCGGGCGCGCAAGCGTGCACAGGCCAGCCGGATCCTCAATGATCTGCGCATGATCGACTCGGCGTGCGACCAGTACGCGATTGAAACGAACCGCAAGACCGGCGATACGGTCGGAGTTGCCGATTGGACGAACTACGTCAAGAAAGGTTCGCTCCTCTACAATGGCGGAAAAACCATCCTGGGTACGGCCTATGGTCAACAGACAGTGGACACGATTCCTCAGGTTCCAAGCACCGACCTGGCAGTATTGTCCGATGTAGCTGGAACTGGTTTCTGGTCACCCTACGGTCCGTAAATTCAGGTCGAGCGGATACAGAAACCTGATTTCCATTATCTTTTCTGAGATTTCGAAAATGGCGTCGGAGCGGAAATTGTTACGAGAAGCCAATTTGCATTGGAAACGTTCAAATGAATATCCGGCCTTGCGCCGGTTCGGTTTTGCAACGCCACTGCAGTCTGTCCGCTAAGTTAACATTTCAGCGCACATTGTTCCCTGACGCACAACTGACTTTGAAGCAGTGCGGTCGCGTTCCTGGTCAACCAGCTAAGTGGTGCTTGCAGCGGTGCTTTCTTGCATGACGTCGTCGACGACAGCGAGGAATGGTTCGACCTCGAAAGGCTTGGTTAAGTAATTTCGTGCGCCGAGAACGAGCAACCGCTCAATCTGACTTGGCGTTGCATCTCCACTCATCACGACCACAGGTATGCGCGCCGTGGCCGCATCTTTTTGTAACTGCTGGAGGACTTCTGACCCGTGTATGTCCGGGAGGTTAAGATCGAGCAGAATTAATTTTGGACGGTGCGTCTGGGCGAGGGCGACGCCGGCTTTGCCGCTGATCGCCTGCAGCACCTTGAGCGCGCGTTTGCTCCTGAGAAGCATGGTGACGGACGCAAAGTTTGTCGAGTTATCTTCGATGTAGAGGACATCGCATCGCTCATTCGCTGCTGATCGTGGCGCGCCGTCGCCATCTTGAGGTTTGGCCGATTCTCTACTGATCGCTTTAAGTAATTCGCGCGCTGCGCTGAGGATCTGTTGAACGTTTTCATCGGTTCCCGACTTCGTCTCGAGACGTTTGGCGAATCCAATGATTGCATCGAGCTGCGCGCGCAGCTCCTGTGGCAAATGATCCTCGGGCGCTGCCTGCAATTTGACAGCGTTTCCTTCGTGGCCGTGCGATTCTGAGTCTGTGTTCATTTCACAGGTTGAGGAATCGAGGCTATTATCGCCTCTTGCATTTGCAGACCAGATGGCGCTTCAAACGTCTTGGCCTTGAGCTTTTTCCGCATGTCGACGTCTCTGCGCATTTTATTTTTGTGCGCACAAAAAATGATGGCGGTGTCCTCGGTGATGAGATCGGCTTCGTAAGCCTTGAGCAATGATTGATCGAAGCTGTGCCAGCCTAACGTGCCGCCTGCCTCAATGATCTCTTGAAAAGTGCGGGTTTCGCTTTCGCCGTAGAGCAGCGTCTCGCGCGTGCGCAAACTGCTGCCCATGATCTCGGTCAGGAGGAAGCGCCCGCCACCAACTTGGCTCACTAGTCGCTGGCTAACGATGTAACGCAAGGTGTCGGCCAATCGTTGCCGCAATAGTTGTTCCTCATCTTTGCTAAACATTCCAAGAATGCGGTTGATTGTCTGGCCAGCGTTGATGGTGTGAAGTGTCGTAAAGACGAGATGACCGGTTTCCGACGCCGTCACCGCAATCTCCATCGTCTCGCGATCGCGGATTTCGCCAACTAGTATGACCTTGGGCGCCTGGCGCAGCGCGGCGCGCAGGCCGCGCGCGAAATCAGGAAAATCTTTGCCCAGTTCACGTTGATGAAACACGCCGCTTCGGTGCGGATGCAAGAATTCAATGGGATCTTCGAGTGTGACGATGTGGATTTGTTGCGTTCGATTTATTTCGTTGAGCATCGCCGCGAGCGTGGTGGTCTTGCCGCTCCCTGCAGCACCGGTAACGAAGATGATGCCTGTTCGTTCCTTGATAATTTCGCCAAAGACCGGCGGCAGTCCGAGCTTCTCAAGCGTTGGAAGCTGTGATTCCAACCGTCGCATCACGATCGCATGGCGGCCGTTCTGCCGGAAAATGTTGATGCGAAATCTGGCGATATCTTTGAGCGCGTAACTGCAGTCGCACGAACCCCAATTGGCGAGATCTCCTCTGAGCCGCTCATCGTCATTGATAATGTGATCGACGAGCTGATCGATTTCTCCTGACCCAAAAACAGTTGCCGGTGTTTTGAGCGGGAATTCACTCAAACATCCGTGCGCCTCGATTAAGGGCGGCTTGCCCACGGTAAAGAGCAAATCGGAAATGCCCTCTCCGCTGCGGATCATGGCGGAAAGAAGCTCGTCAATGATTTGTTTGTTCATGAGAGACAACCGGCCTTGGACAGCGCAGGTGCCTGGGGAAAGCAGCGAGAATGCGCCTTTGGTCGTTTGTTGTTCACGAACACACGTTCACCGATTTGTGAACGCCGTCGTAACTAGACGCGGTCGCGCGCAGCACGAAATCGCGTTCCCGGTACGCGCTCTGAAGAGAGCGGACAGCGGCGCCTTTCTGCATGGTGTCGTCAACGACGCTGTCGAGAATTAACGGTTTTTTGTCTCTAACGTATCTCATCTCCACCGGTGTGCCTTGGGTACATACGCCGCACCAATGGCGCTGCGCATTATTAAGCCGCGTTCTTGCCCCACAACTGTCGCAAATAAAAAGTTCCTTTTTCATGGGACATCGTTGACTGGCGCTAATCAGCTTGCCCGGGACCCACCCCGCCAGATGCAAACTTCCTTTTCCATTTCTTCAGCAGAATTCGCCGAACCTTCAATCGCCATTTTGCTGCTGTGCCGGTTATTAGCGGAACAAGACCCGGTGCATCATCGGCGCCGACGGAGATGTAGAGAGTGTTATTTTTCCGCTGTCTCCGATCTATTCGCGTCGCGATCGTCACGCCGGCGCGTCGAAATGCGCGAACAATCCGGTACGCATGAATTGGCCGAACTGTGTCTTCCTTGACTGTCATCTCAACGCCCGCAGGTAGTTGCTGCGCGGACGGCTTTCTCTTAGCATTGTCAATTTCTACGGGAAATCCCGTGTCCTGGAGCACGTTCGCGATCTCGCCTTCATAACCGACCGCTTCCCTATCGGATGCGGCCGCCGTGATCGAGACCGGTCCTATCGTCGAATATTGTAACTCGGTTGAGATATCTTTTCGCTGCTCCACCGTGAGATGGCGTTCGTGTGGGAGTCTGCCCAGTTCAGGTGTCCGGCGCTTTGCTTTACGGTTCGTTCTCCAAGCTCGAAAATTTGTTCGGGTGGCGGAGAACGGGTCGGCCGCGAGCAAGAGTTTCTGCACGTAAGACAGATTCATGCTGTTGGCCTCAGTGCCGCGTGTATCAACGAGGCCATCAAGCTAATGCCTCTCGAATTGCGCCAAAAAGCTCTTCCGCCTCGTACGGCTTCTCGAAATATCCTACCGCCCCCAATTCCTTTGCCCTTTCCCGAAAATCGGACTTCTTGCTAGCGGTAAGAAAAATAATCGGAGTAGGGGTGGGGATAAGAGTTTGAATCTTTTCGGCAACGGAAAAGCCGTTGCCGGCGGGCATGGAAATGTCCAACAACACGAGGGCTGGAGGATTGCTGACAGCCGCGTTCAATCCGGTCAATGCGTCATAGGTTGTAGTAGTCCCGTAACCGGCGGCTTTGAGGCGAAGGCCTAGGGCCATCGCGAGGTTCTGGTCATCTTCAATGATGAGAACCTGCTTGGGTCCCTGATCTTGTTTTGAGCTCGCGGATGCAGCGGATTTCCCCGCAGCCAATGAATCCAGGCGATTTAATTCGCGCTCAATGCTGTAGAGCAGTTTTTCAGTATCGAAAGGTTTCTCGAACAAGCCGACAGCGCCCAAGTCAGTTACCTTTTGCAAGAGTTGCGGACTCTTGGACGCGGTGATGAAAACGATCGACGTTCCCTTGGTTTCGGGCATTTTGTGGAAGGTTTCTGCCAGTTGGAAGCCGTCACCTCCTGGCATGGAAATATCCAGGAGGATCAAGTGAGGTTTTACCGTGCGGCCCAGGTTCGCTCCTTGGATCGCATCAGACGCGACTGATACCGCGTAACGATTTGCTTTGAGTCGAACTTGCAGAGCCAAGGCGATTTTCTGGTCGTCTTCGACGATTAATATCGTTTTCATTTATTAGTTTCCTTCGTTGAGCGTGCGGGTTGAAGAGGGTGGTCGGACTGGCTGATTTTGATGACAGATTCGCCGGACTGTTTCGACAAACCGCTTCGGCGGACACGGCTTGGCCAGCAAAGTAAAGGGAGAAGATTCGAGCGCCCGTTGCATGAGGTCGCCGTCGGGGTACCCGGTGTGCACAATCACGGGAATCGGCCCCAGATTTCTTCTAATTTCTTTCAACGTGCTCGGCCCATCCAGTCCCACCATCATCAAGTCTAAAACGACGACGTCCGGAGTTTTTCGACCAATCCGTTGCAGAGCTTCACTTCCTCCCGCGACTGTCTCGACATCAAAACCGTTGTCCTCGAGGGCCAGGCGCAGCGCTTTGCACACATCGTTATCGTCGTCGACGACAAGCACGTGCGAAGCTTTTGTGGCCGCGTGCTTGGGGATCGTGAATGAAAAAGTGCTGCCCTTTCCGAGTGCGCTTTCCACCCAAATGCTTCCCCCATGCATCAACACCAATTCGCGGCAAAGATACAATCCCAGGCCGACGCCTTTTTCCGGCGTGGCGTCGCCATTTTTGATCTGGTAAAAACGATGAAAGAGATTGTCGATCTTGTCTTTTGGAATGCCGCAACCGTTATCCGTGACGGAAATCTGGACGCATTCGGAACTTTTCGAACACTCAGCAAGCTTTACGATAATTGCCCCGCCCTCGAACGTGAATTTTAAGGCGTTGTTCAGCAGATTGGTGAGGATCTGCATGATTCGGCTCTCATCCACCATCACGTCCGTCAGGTCAGTGTTCAGGTCCTCGCTCAAGCGGATATTCTTCCGCGCCGCGACCGGCTCCATGACTGCTATTGCGCGCTGGATGATGGCAGCCAGGGAGACGGCTTTCAGTTCGACATGCAACTTGCCGGTGTCCAACCGCGTCGCGTCCAGCAAATCATTGATGTAGACCGCCAATTCGGAGCAGCTTTTCTTGGCGATTCCCAAGTAATTCAATTGGGTCGCATTCAGTTCGCCGGCCAGCCCATCTATCACAATCGAAACGAACTCGCGTGCTGCCGTCAGCGGAGTTTTCAGCTCGTGTGAAAGGGTGTGGTAAAAGTATTGGATCTCTTGACTTCTCTTCGTGAGATTGCGGTTGGTCTGCTCCAGCTGGGCCTGGATGTTGTGCATCTTCTTCTCGGCCCGCTTGCGCTCGGTGATGTTGCGCGCCACTTTCGACACGCCGATGACCTTGCCGGTGGCATCCTTGATCGCTGATGCCGTGACCGATACATCAATCAGTCGTCCGTCCTTGGTTTGTCGCAGCGTTTCAAAGTGCTCCACATTTTTGCCACTTCTGATCTTCCCCAGAATTTGATTCGCCTCATCCTGCCGGTCGGCTGGAATCAGCCGCATGATTGAGGTCCCAATCATCTCGGTGGCCGAATATCCGAAAATCTGTTCCGCACCTTTATTCCAACTGGTGATGACACCGTTCAGGTCTTTGCCAATGATGGCGTCGTCCGAAGATTCGATAATCGCCGCCAGCCGGATTGAAGCTAATTCCGCCTGCTTGCGTTCGGTGATGTCGCGGATGTTGCATTGAATCACTTTTTTGTCACCGGCTTGATAGACGTTGCTGACAAACTCCACGGCAACGTGGTCGCCATTCCTCGTTTCCAGTGGCAGGTCCTCATAGCGGACATACCCGTCCCTTTGTAATCGCCCAAGTAGGACCTTGTTCGACTCGATGTCCTTGAACGGACTAAGTTCCCCGACGGTTTTCCCGACCATTTCAGCGTGAGAAAAACCCAATAATTCAGTCAGGAAAGGGTTCACGTCGGTGATGCGTCCCGTGTCGACGTCCAGAATCAGAATGCCGTCCCTCGCTGCTTCGAATAATCGCCGATAACTAAGTTCTGAGGCGCGCATCGCTTGCTCACGCTGCGTCTCAGCCTTTTCGGTCCGGCTCTCGGCCTGTTCCATCCGCGCTTCAGCCTCTTCGGTCCGCGTCTCAGCCTGTTCAGTCCGCGTCTGAGCCTGTTCGGTCCGCGTTTCAGCCCGTTCAGTCCGCGTCTCGGCTTGCTCCGTCCGCGTATTGGCTTGTTCGGTCCGCGCCTCAGCCTGTTCGGTCCGTGTCTCCGCCTGCTCAATCCGCGTCTGGCGTTTTGGGTCGGGCGCTGATTCAAGGGCTATTCCTTTCGAGTCCGTGTTCAGTTCACTGGTCTCGTCCCCTGAAACTTTTCCCATACTCCAGATGGAGCAGCGCGGATGCAACGCATGGGTGCGGCGATTACGGAATCTCGCCGGGGAATATTACTGAAACCCGGTATTTTTGTTTCGCATCGGAGGCGCCGTATCGGACATTCAATAAAGGAGGCGCGGCCACGGCTCCGAAAGATTTCCCCGCCATAAAAGTGTCGCTTCTTACGGCTGCGGCGGCTCGAATTTCGATTATACTATTAAGAGCATGTTCCCCAGAGCGAATCGCGGAGGGGCGCCAGGCCGAAGCGGGCGACGGTCGAGGGGGTTTTATACGCGCGAGTCCGAACGCTTTTTTTCCACGCTGACCGGTTGGCGAGATGGTTCGTCTTGTCCAGCGGGCCTGTGGCTCGCCTTGCTCATGCTGGCATTGGTTTTGCCCGACGCCGTGGCGCAGACGACCGTCGAGACGCCGCGAACCATTCGGGTTGTGACGGACAACGTCTACGCGCCCTACTCGTTTCAATCGGACGCAGGCGAGTTGCAGGGCATCGTGATCGATCAATGGCGGGCGTGGGAAAAGAAGACGGGAATTAAGGTCGAGATCTACGCGATGGACTGGGGCGAAGCGTTGCGGCGCATGCGCGCGGGCGAGTTCGATGTGATCGACGCCATTGTCGAGACGCCCGAGCGCCGGGAATACTTTGATTTCACTCCGGCCTATACCCCGATCGAAGCGTCGGTCTTCTTTCGCAACGACATTTCCGCCATTACCGATATCGCGACGCTGAAAGGATTTCCGGTGGGGGTCAAGGCGGGGGACCAGCATGTTGACAAGCTCAAGGCGGATGGGGTTACGACCGTGATCTCGTTTCCAAATTACGACGCGATGATCGATGCGGCGAAGCAGCATAAAATCAACGTCTTTGTGATCGATAACCCGTCAGCGCTTTATCTTTTAAACAAGGCGGGCATTGAGGATGAGTTTCGGCATTCGGCGCCGATGTTCCATGACGAACTCCGGCGCGCCGTGCGCAAAGGAGATACGGCGCTGCTGCGCACGGTGTCGGACGGCTTCGCGGCCATTGAACCGGACGAGTTAAAGCAAATAAACGAGAAATGGTTTGGCCGCACGATAAACAGGATTGGACAATATCTCACCTACGCGGGCTACACGGCCTGTGCGGCGCTCCTAATTATCGCGGGCCTGACCGCGTGGAATCGCATACTTAGAAAGAAGGTGCTACAGCGGACGGCGGCACTGGGTGAAAGCGAACAGCGATTTCGCCGTTTGGTGGAGTTGATGCCTGTCGCCGTCTATGTGTGCGATACGTCGGGGATAATTCAAAGCTACAACAATCGCGCTGTGGAGCTATGGGGACGCGATCCAAAACCGGGGGATACAGCGCAGCGTTATTGCGCCTCTTTGCGCCTTTATTCTCCCGATGGCAGCCTCGTTCCCCACGAGGAATCGAAAATGGCGGAAGCGCTCCGGACTGGAGTCCCGGCTCACGATCTGGAAGTAGTGATAGAGCGGCCCGACGGATCGCGCATAACGGTCTTGGTCAATATTGTTCCTTTGAGAAATGGCAAAGGAGAACTGGTAGGAGCCATGAATTGCTTTCAGGATATCACCGAGCGGAAGCGCGTCGAGGAAGCACTGCGTGCTAGAGAGCGGGACCTGGCAGAAGCTCAACGAGTGGCAAAGATTGGAAGTTGGCGGTTCGACCCACGGACTGACCTTCTCACTTGGTCGGATGAACTCTATCGAATCTTTGAAATTGCCAAATCGGATCTGAACAGTTACCGCTCGTTCCTTAATCGAGTACACTCGGAAGACAAGGAATTAGTCTTCCAAACCAGTGCGCGCGCGCGAGAATGCGGGAGGGAGTTCGATATCGAATATCGAATCATCTCACAAAGCGGTAGAGTAAAAATAATCCGCGAATTGGGATTCGTCTCCAAGGATGATCAAGACAATGTCAAACAACTCTTCGGAGTCGCTCAAGACATTACCGAGCGCAAGCGCGTCGAGCTGGCTTTGGACGAGCGCTTGCGTTTCGAAACGCTGTTGACCGAGCTTTCAGCCGCATTCGCAAACTTGCCGACAACGTCAGTTGATCAGGAAATAGATAAGTGGCTGCAAAATCTGGTCGAGTTTCTGGATCTGGACCGCGCCATATTCGATCAAGTCGGAGAAGATGGGATAACGCTTTCGCGCAGTCACTCACACACTTCTCGCGGCATCGATACCCGCCCGCTAGATGTGGCGAATGATCAAGCCCCCTGGATCACGGAACAGCTTCTCCGAGGGAATACGGTCAAATGGTCGCGCATTCCGGATGACATCCCGGAGCAGGCTTGGAAGGAAAAGGAGTTCACTGGCCGGATCGGAGCCAAGTCAGTGTTGAGCATCCCCGTTTGTATCGGTGGGGCGGTCATCTGTGCCGTTTCCTTCACTTCAGTGCGCATCTATCGCGACTGGCCGGACGAAATGGTGGCGCGATTGCGTCTGGTCGGAGAAATTTTTGCCAATGCGGTCGCGCGCAAACGCGTAGAAGAGGCGCTGTTTCGACGTGAAGCCGAGTTGAATGAAGCGCAGCGTCTCGCGAGCATTGGAAGTTGGGAGTGGGATATTCTCACTGATGGTCTGACTTATTCGGACGAATTGCGCCGCATTTACGGATTCGAACGAGAGGATCGAAACTCGCCTAATAAGGCATTCTCGGAGGCCATCCATCGTGACGATCGAGCGCGCCGAAACGCGGCCATCCGTGCTGCGTTAGGAGGCGGTCCGCCGTACAACGTGGAATTTCGCATTATTCGCCCGGACAAATCGGTTCGGTTTGTGCATTCGCGCGGACAATTGATCCGTGACGACGCGGGCAAACCTGTCCGTATGATCGGTATGGCGCAGGATATCACCGAACGTAAGCGGGCGGCGAAAGAATTGGAAAAGGCGAATCATCGACTGCGGCTTCTTTCGCGCCGGCTGTTCGAGGTTCAGGAAAAGGAACGGCGTCACCTCGCGCGAGAGTTGCACGATGAAATAGGCCAGGCGCTCACGGCGGCGAAGATCAATCTGCAGGCTGCGATGAAGGAAGCGGATGGCGCAAAATCGAAGAGAATTGACGAAACCGCTGCAATTCTCGAAAAGTTACTTGGCCAGGTGCGGCAGATCTCACTCGATCTGCGCCCGTCGATGCTGGACGACTTGGGGTTAGTTCCCGCGCTCCGTTCGTTGCTCGTTCAACAGGGACGCCGTGCGTCGGTCGCCGTGCATTTGTCCGCGAAGGGTATGCCGGAGAACCTGGATCCGGAAATTCAGACAACCTGTTTTCGCATTGCCCAGGAAGCGATCACAAACGCATTACGTCACTCCAATGCTACGCGAATCGATGTCGATCTTGGCCGCGAAAATGGAAATTTCCGGTTGCAGGTCCGCGATGATGGCAGGGGCTTCGATGTCGAATCCGCGCAAGCGCAAGCAGTTGGACTCGGTCTGATCGGAATAAAAGAACGAGCTGCGCTGGTTGGTGGGCGGGCAAAGATTATTTCGTCGCCGAATAAAGGAGCGACGATTGAGGTCTCCTTGCCGTTAACGTTTGGACCTGAGGGGCGCGGCCGCAATCTCGGAAAATGAATGGAACACGCGTTTTGCTGGCGGACGATCATGCCCTCGTCCGTGCTGGTATTCGCGCATTGGTGGAGAAGATTCCTGGTGTCGAGGTCGTCGGCGAAGCTGGCACGGGACGAGAGGCGCTGGAGTTGGTGCGAACGAAGTTGCCGAACATTGTGCTTATGGACATTGCCATGACGGAACTTGGAGGCTTGGAGGCGCTGCCGCGAGTCACGAAGGATTTTCCGAGCGTAAAAGTGATTATCCTTTCAGCGCATGCGAGTGAAGAATATGTTATTCGGGCACTGCGGGAAGGCGCCTCCGGCTATATGCTGAAAGATTCGGCGACGACTGAGTTGGAGCTGGCAATCAATTCGGTGATCCAAGGCAAAATTTACCTCAGCCCCTCCATTTCCCGCACCGTAATCGACGATTATTTGCAACGTGTCAGCGGAGCAGTCAGCCCGCTCGAGCAACTGACCTCGCGTCAACGCGAGATTTTGCAACTAATTGCCGAGGGAAAAAATACGAAGGAGATCGCAGCCGAGCTGGACATCAGTGTTAAGACGGTCGAATCGCACCGGCTGCAACTAATGGACCGATTGAACATCCATGACATTCCTGGCCTGGTGCGATATGCGATTCGCAACGGATTGGTCTCGGCTGAGCGATAGGAAATTCCATGAGTCCGAGATTGTCGATGTAAGGTTTTTTCCCGCCTGACGTAAGATTTCTCCCTATTTCCGATGACAACCGCCGGGTCGAGTATGGCCCTGTGAAAGCCGCCCGGTTATTCAACGATTTTCCCCTTTACAACGATTCTTACGAACTTCGGTTTCGAAAAGTCGTAGTAAGACGTGGAATCTCGTATCCGCATGATTCTGTCGACGATTGTCTACTGTCACTCATTGTCTGTGGTGCGTGCCGGTAAGATGTCGCAAAAATGATGGCGACGATTGATTTGAAAGCTCTGCTAGGCATGGCCATCAAGACGCAAAGAACCTCATTAGGCATCTCGCAGGAAGAACTCGCCTACCGCGCTGGTCTTCATCGGACTTATGTTTCCGACCTGGAGCGCGGAGCTCGAAATCCTTCGATCGAAAGCATCGAGAAACTTGCGGGCGCGTTTCAGGTTTCAGTCTCCAAGCTTTTTGAAAGCGTCGGAAAGGGCACTAGCTCGCGGCAAATGGTGGAGATTTTGTTGGTAGAAGATGATCCACGAGATGTCGAACTAACGGTCCGCGCTCTTAAGAAAGCCCACATTACAAATCCGTTGCAGATAGCGCGAGACGGCGAGGAAGCGCTCGATTTCGTTTTCGCTAACGCTCATGACAGCAACCTGCGGAGCACACTGATTGTTTTGCTCGATTTGAATCTACCGAAGATCAGTGGATTGGAAGTCTTGCGGCGAGTCAAAGCGGATAAGCGAACGCAAGATATCCCAGTGATTATCCTGACTGCCTCAACGCGCAACCGCGATATCGCCAAGTGCCGGCGACTCGGAGCCGAAAATTACATTGTGAAGCCGGTCGGCTTTCACAATTTCAGCGAGGTAACGCCCCGGCTGAGTCTGGCTTGGATGCTGATAAAGCAGAACGCGGACATGCCCTCGGGAACCTGACTTCAGAAAGTATGCTCGGCTTCCCCTCATGAAAAAGAAGAAGACGCGCATTATGCTGGCCGACGATCACCAGCTTGTCCGTGCCGGTTTTCGCGCGCTCCTGAAGCGAGTTCCGGCGGTCGAGGTCGTGGCCGAAGCCGCTGACGGCCGTGAAGCCCTCGACCTGTTCAAGAAACACCGGCCGGACGTGGTGTTAATAGATATTGCCATGCCGAAGTTGAACGGCTTGGAGGCAATCGCGCGCATGACCAGAGAATTTCCGAATGTGAAAGTGATTGTCCTGTCGATGTACGCGAACCAGGAGTATGTCGTGCAGGCTATGCAGGCCGGAGCTCGCGGTTATTTAATTAAAGACGATGCTGTTTCCGAGCTGAAAGCTGCTATCAAAGGAGTCACAGCTGGGGAACTTTACTTGAGCCCGCATGTCTCCAAACACCTGACCCACGGCGAGCTGGAGAGAGTTGGCGTCCGCTACGATCCATTAGCGAAATTGACTACCCGGCAGCGAGAAATCCTGCAACTGATTGCGGAAGGGTACAACACAAAGGAAATAGCCTTTCTCCTGAGAGTGAGCGTTAAGACCGTCGAAGCGCATCGCACGCAATTAATGCAGCGCTTGGGAATTAACGACATTCCAAGCTTGGTCCGTCAAGCGATGCGTTCCGGGCTAGTGCCCCCGGAAGCTAGCGCGAGATAGGGACAGTAGGGCTTTCCCTTAGGGTTTCCCCCAATAGGCAAGCATCCTATTTCTCGTTAGGCTGGAAATTCTCTAAAAATGAAAAAGATGATGACGGCTATTGTACGCTTTACCCATTACAGAAAGACGAAGCGACAAAGGAATGAGCATGAGCGACTCGCCAACCCCGGACGGTTGGCCCTTTTTAGGACCAGACCTTCGGCTGACAATAATTCTCAGGCTGAAAAAAAGCGCAAGCGAGACCTTCCCGCTGGTCACGGAGAAACAATCCTCATCGTGGACGACGAATCGAACATACGAGAAGTAACAGCGGCCGTTCTTTCGAGAACTGGGTACAACACGTTGGTGGCGGAGGATGGTCCGGCCGCTCTCGCGATTTTTGTCGAGCGATGGGCGGAGATTGATGTGGTGGTGACCGACCTCGTCATGCCGGCCGTGAGTGGTTCACTGCTGGTGCAGGTGCTGCGCAAAATGGCCAGCAAGGTAAGAATCATTATCTGTAGCGGACAAGCTGTCGATCATATGCCGGTACAATTGAGAGCGATGGGGGTGCAGGGGTATCTTAGCAAGCCCTATACTGAGGAAACCCTTCTGCGCATGGTTGATCGCGTACTGCACGACCTCTTTTAAGATATGTGTCTCTGCGAGTTCTTAGCGCCGACGATACAATGGTGACGATTGAAGATGCGGCGGGCGGTGAAATTGTGCGGATCGGGATTCGTTAGGGTCAGTATTTTTACCTAGCCGTGTCTAAGGATTTCCCTAATGGCACGGTAAGTAGCTGTGGCCGATAGATTCCTTGCCTACGAGAAACGAGAAATTAAATAATCCCCCTGGTAGTAGTGTGAGTAGTGGACCCGCGGCGGCGCGTGGCCACTCGTGTATCAAAGCGCCGCCAGTTCGACAATCGGGTGCTGACGGTGCCAGCTCCTCAGACTTTGAAGGAGGAGTTCGGGAATCGGAGCGTCCATGGGCTATAGGCGGACGGGGATCTGAACGTCAGCAACTGCACCACCTGCTCGCCCACGTCCCAGCGGTTCTTTACGTTCTTAAAATAGAAGGGCAGAACTTCGTTCCAGTCCTGGTGAGCGAAAATGTTGAGCGTTTGCTTGGAGTCACTGTCGCGGAATCAATGTCATATAAGTGGTGGATGGATAGTTTGCATCCGGAAGATCGTGATCGGGTCGTAAGGGTGCTGACCGAAGCTTTGAAGGGCGACGGCTATGCGACGGAATACCGGATTCGGCACAAGGACGGCAGTTATCATTGGGTGCAAGACAATAACCGGATCGTGCGCGACGCCGGGGGCAAACCGCAACAAATGGTGGGGGTGTGGACAGACATAACTGAACGAAAGCGAAATGAGGAACGGTTGCGGGAACAGGCCGACATTATCCAGCGCGCACAGGACGCTGTTATTGTGCGCGATTTCGCGAGTGACCTTATCACCGTTTGGAACAGCGGTGCGGAGCGTCTCTACGGCTGGAGCGCGAATGAAGCAATCGGCCGGCCGATGGGTGAGCTGATTTTCGCCGAATCAAACGACCGCGAAACGCTGCTCGAACAGCTTGTTTCGACCGGGGAATTCCGTGGTGAGATCAAACACCGCGCCAAAGATGGACGTGAAGTGATTGTCGATGGTCGCGCCACCCTTATTCGAAACGACGACGGCACGCCGCGTTCGGTGCTCGGAATCAACACCGATGTCACAGAGCAGAAAAAGTTGGAGAAACATGTGCTGCGCACACAGCGCTTGGAAAGCATCGGAACGTTGGCCAGCGGGGTGGCCCACGATCTAAACAATATCCTGGTGCCAATCTTGATGGCTGTGCCAATTCTGCGTAACGACCCCTCCCCGGAGGAAAGTGAAAATTTTCTAAACACTATCGAGTCAAGCGCGGTGCGCGGGGCCAATATCGTTAGGCAGGTACTCACCTTTGCCCGCGGCGCTGGCGGTGACCGGGTCCTTTTGCAGCCAATTTACATCATCGAAGAAATCGCGAAGATCGCCAAAGAGACCTTCCCCAAAACGGTGCGGGTGCGGACGAACTACGCGGACGATGTCCGCCTGGTTGAGGGCGACCCAACGCAACTGCACCAAGTGTTGCTCAATCTGTGCCTCAATGCACGAGATGCCATGTCCGAAGGGGGGAGTCTGTCTCTGACCGCCGAAAATTTCGATGTCGACGAACAGTATGCAACGATGACGCCAGGTCTTAAAGCAGGTCCTCACGTCCTTATCAGTGTCATGGATACCGGCACCGGGATTGCGCAGGATATCGTCGAAAAGATTTTTGATCCTTTCTTCACCACAAAAGAACCTGGCAAAGGCACCGGTCTTGGGCTTTCGTCCGCGCTTGGCATCGTCAAAAGTCATGGTGGAGTAATGAAGGTTTACAGTACTGCCAACGGCACGGCTTTCCGCGTTTTCTTACCATCCACGGCGGGCGTTTTCCAAGCGGACGAGACTAAGGCGCAAATGGAGGTTCCAACCGGCCACGGGGAAACCATCCTCATTGTGGATGACGAATCGGCAATTCGAGAAGTGGCAAAGGTAGTTCTTTCTAAGAGTGGGTACAACGTTCTTGCGGCGGACGATGGTCCGTCGGCACTCGCTCTTTTCATGCAACAATCGACAGAGATCGATGTCGTGTTAACCGACGTGGTTATGCCGATCATGAGCGGCTTGATACTCGCGCGAACGCTGCGCAAGATGGATGTCAAAGCAAAGATCATTGTCTCCAGCGCCCGGGATAGCGATTATAACCCGGGCGAGTTGACTGACATTGGAGTGGAGGGCTGTCTAAACAAGCCTTATTCCCGAGAAACATTGCTGCGCGCAGTTGATCGCGTGCTGCACCACAACGAGGAAAATTAATGCGTCGACTAAAAATCCTTGTCGCCGACGATCATGAAGTGATGCGGACCGGCGTGCGGGCGTTGGTCGAGCAAGAACCCGAATGGCAAGTATGTGGCCTTGCCACAAATGGACAACAGGCAGTCGACGCTGCCAGGAAACTGAAGCCCGACGTGGTTATTTTGGATATGACAATGCCGGAACTGGACGGACTGGAGGCTCTACGCGAGATCAAACGCGCCTTGCCGAATACGGAAGTTGTGATCTTTAGCGCCCATTACTCGGAAGAGGTTATCGCGCAGCTATTCGAGGCCGGAGCCAAGAGCTATATTCAAAAGTCTGATGCTGGCCGGTACCTCGTGGCCGCGATCAAATCGATCGCCGACCACAAACCGTTTTTCACTTCCGAAATCTCTCAGGTTCTTTTTGCAAAATTCCTCTCCGGTTCTGCAGGCAAAAAGCAAAACGGCCAGGAAAACACCGTCACCTCGCGTGAAAGAGATGTGGTGCGCCTCCTTGCCGGAGGTAATAGCAACAAAGAAGTCGCAAATTGCCTGGGAATCAGCATACGGACCGCCGAAACTCACAGGGCGACGCTCATGCGCAAGCTCGGCCTGGAGTCCCTTGCCGCATTGGTTCGCTACGCGATCCGCAATAACATCATCGACGCGTGACGTAAAAGCTCGCCACTGGTCGCATTTCGGCACGGAAGAAGCGCAAGAAGTCTCACGCGCCGGCCCCGGTAGTTCTCGACAACCAAAACAGGTATTCACCGCGTCAACTGTAGCATCAGCACTGCTAAATCTGACGCATGCAAATACAAAATAGGTCAGCGCAAAAAAAACATGCCCGCAGGTTGGCCGCACGAACGTGTACATCAGCACTGATCGTTTTCGGGCTGCTCGCTAGCTCCTGGTCCGTGGCGGCCTCAGTCGTTTCGCTGGGTGCAGCGGAGAGCTTTGCCGTCTTAGGCGCCTCAACGGTCACTAATGCTGGCGCAACGATAGTTACCGGGGACCTGGGGGTGAGTCCCGGGACTGCCGTTACTGGGTTCGGACCCGGAGTCGTGCTCGACGGGTCCATTCACATGAATGACGCCCTCGCCATGCAAGCTCATGCCGATGCTTTTACCGCCTACGGCCAACTGACTGGCGAGACGTTTACGACTGACTTATCCGGACAGAATTTAGGCGGCATGATACTCATGCCCGGTGTCTATCATTTCGCCACTACCGCTCAGTTGACCGGAATACTTACTCTTGACACGGCAGGAGATCCAAACGCCGTCTTCCACTTCCAGATCGGCACCACCCTGACGACCGATCCCGCTTCCATGATCACGTTGCTGAATGGCAGTTCGGCTAACATCTTCTGGCAGGTCGGCACGTCAGCCACGATTGGCGTCAACAGCGTGTTTTCCGGAAATATTCTCGCAGATCAAAGTATCACCGTTAACAGCGGGGCCACTATCAACGGGCGAGCCATTGCGATCAATGGAGCCGTCACGCTGGATACCAACACAATCACTGCTCCCATTGTCCCTGAACCTAGCACTTGGGTTCCGGGCATTCTTGCTCTCGCCCTTGTCGGGTTTACCGAGCGCAGCCGAATGCAAAAGTTCCTCGTATATCTGAGTCGTACCGGCCGCTAGTCTGCGTAGGTTGCTCATCAGAAGTTTCGACTGGCTTCCCTGTTGCAACAACAATGAGCTTCGACTCGCGAAAGTTTTCGGAGTCGATCTCAGCGCCATCCTCCAGCTGATCCAACGCTTCAGTAGTTTTCCCCGGCAAAAAACACGAACTTACCGCGCCCTGTGTAGCACTCTCGCTGCTCGCATTTGACGTATGCTAAACAGTTCAACACACAAAAAGCATGTACGCAGTTCGGCCACAGCGTGCGCAACGGCATTAATCGTTTCCGGATTACTCGTTCCCTCCCGGCCGGCGGTGGCCCAAACCGTTTCACTCGGTGCGGCGGACACCTTTGCCATTTTAGGCGCGTCAACGGTCACGAATACTGGCCCGACGATCATTACCGGGGATCTGGGGCTGAGTCCCGGGAGCTCCGTCACCGGGTTCCCACCCGGAGTAGTGCTCAACGGGGCCATTCACATCAGTGACGCACTGGCCAATCAAGCTCATGCCGATGCTTTTACCGCTTACACGCATTTGGCCGGCGAGACGCCTACGGCCAACTTAACGGGAATGAATTTGGGTGGTTTGACCCTCACGCCCGGCATCTATCGCTTCAATGCGTCCGCTCAATTGACCGGAACGCTCACATTGAACACCGCAGGAGCTCCCAATGCTCCCTTCCATTTTCTGATCGGCTCCACTCTGACCACGGCTTCCAACTCCGCCGTCGTGCTGCTTGGCGGTCCGGATAATAACATCTTCTGGCAGGTAGGAAGTTCCGCCACTATCGGCACCGGGACCAGGTTCGTCGGAAGTATCGTTGCCTTAACCAGCATTACCTTAACCACCGGGGCCAGTCTCGATGGAAGAGCCTTGGCGATTAATGGAGCCGTCACACTGGACACCAATAATATCCAGGCCCCGGCTATCCCAGTTCAGACGGCACGCTTGATCGCTCCGGAAGAGCTAGCTTCAATTTACGAGATAAAGTTTTCGCTCGACACCATGCAAGGTGCCAACCTGATCCAGCGCATGGATGACATTCGGGCAGGATCGAACGGTTTTTGCGCGGCCGGATATGCGCCCCAGGTGACGGGCCAGATCTATAGCAAGGACTTCGATAGCAAAGCTTCGCTGGATAAGAATCCAGCGCCGGCCTTTGCTCAGGCCCCGGAGAACCGCTGGGGAATTTTTGTCACCGGTTCCGGGGAATATGTGAAAGTTGGCGGCGAGGATGAAAATGCCTCCGGCTATAAGATCACAAACGGTGCCGTCATCTTGGGCATCGATTATCGACTCTCGCACAATTTTGCTGTCGGCATTTACGGCGGATACGAGGGCGCGCGTGCCACATTGTTTGATAACGGACGATTAACAATGGAGGGCGGGAACGTGGGGGCATTTGCCACCTATTTCTGCGACAGGTTCTATGTTGATGTTGCTGGCGGTGCCGGTTGGAATAGCTATGACATCCGGCGCACCGCGCTCTCGGGTGATGCGCAGGGCAGCACCAATGGCGCCGAAGTTAACGGCCTCGGCGCCATCGGGTACGATTGGAAATTTGGTTGTCTGAACATCGGCCCGACCGCATCCGTCCAATATACGAACGTTAACATCGACCAGTACACCGAGACGGGTTCGCTGCTCCCCTTGCAGATACAAAATCAGAACGAGGACTCGCTTCGCAGCACCGTGGGGCTAAGAGCAAGCTACGACATCAAAGCAGGCTCCGTGATTTTCCGGCCCGAGGCGCGCGCGGCGTGGCTACACGAATATTACGATCAAGCTTATCCCATCGATGCGCGCCTGGTGTCCGGAGGTGGCGGCATCTTGACGGCATTTGGACCAACTGTCGGCCGCGATGCCGCGCAGATCAGGGCGGGCGTCAGCGCGCAACTGAGTCGGGCCTTGGCGGTCTATGTTTACTACGACGGAATTGTCGGCCGCAGCAATTACAACAGTAACGGAGCGAGCGGCGGTTTCTCGTTCAGCTTCTAGTAAACGACTTTAAGGCAGCCTTGGCGTTGCTCAATGATTGATTGGCTAGGTCGAGCGTACCGCACGCATGCGAGATTGCTGGAAACCCCGTAGATTTGCGGTCGATAAAACCCGTAGTTCCCGCAACGGCTACCTGCATACTCAATGCTCGGGATATCGCGCATGAAAAAATCTCCTTACGAGTGGCCGCGGCCCTGTGCCCTAACGAAACCTTTCCGACAGGAAGAAACTTCGATAGGGGCACCCAAACATTGCCGCGTCAATGTAAAGACAAAGACGATTCTTATTGTCGATGATCGTCCCGCCAATCGTCAGCTACTCTTAGGGATGCTGATACATCATGGCCACCGTGTGCTTGAGGCGGACAGCGCCGTGAAAGGACTCAAAATGGTCCGCAAAGAAAAACCGGATCTGATCATTGCCGACATTCTCATGCCGAAGATGCATGGCTACGAATTCGTGCGCAAACTGCGAAGCGATCGCAAGATCGCGCACACAGCAGTGGTTTTTTTTACGGCGAACTACATCGAAGAGGAATCACGGAAGCTGGCCAAGGCTTGCGGCGTCCATCATGTCATCGTCAAACCGGTCAAGCCGGAAGAAGTCATTCAAATAGTTAATAAGGCGCTGGCCAGGCGAAGGCGTGCGCGCCGCTCGCGTTCGGCGCACGAGTTGGCCCGCCAACATCTGCGCGTTGTTACCGACAAACTAGCTGGGAAGGTTTGTGAGCTCGAAGAGCTTAACGGAAGATTGCAGACCGAAGGCGCTGAGCGGGAGCGGATGGTAAATGAGTCGTTACTTGCGCATGCAGAGGCTCGTCACGCCAGAGACGAAGCGGAACGCGCCAACTGCGCTAAGGACGATTTCCTGGCCATTCTCTCCCATGAGTTGCGAACACCGCTAACTCCAGTCCTCATGTGCGCGACGGCCTTGGAGCATGAAGAGTCCATCGAACCGGAGCTTCGCGCGCAGCTTAGTATGATTCGGCGCAACGTTCAGCTGGAGGCGCGACTGATCGATGACTTGCTCGATTTGACCAAGATCGCTCGCGGTACTCTTCAACTGGTGGGATCTGGACCAATAGATGTCCATTCCTTGCTCGCCCACACCAGGGAAATTGTGGAAAATGACGCGAGACAGAAGTCCGTCCAGTTGGACTTTGATTTAGCGGCGAGTGAACACCATGTCCGGGGCGACACGACGCGACTTCACCAGGTCTTTTGGAATTTGGTGAAGAATGCGATCAAGTTCAGCATGCTGGGAGGGCGAATTACGGTCCGCACCTTCAATCCGGTGCCAGGGGAATTCGTTCTCACGGTGGAGGACACGGGCGCGGGAATTACGTCGCAAACACTGCCTGTCATTTTTCGCGCTTTCGAACAGGGAGAAACACGGGAAGCGCGAGCTGCCGGAGGCCTGGGGCTTGGTCTGGCTATTTCGAAAGCGATCATCGAGGCGCACGGGGGAAGGATCCGCGCCGAGAGCGCCGGTCCAGGCCTCGGCGCAATTTTTACGATTGAACTCGCCGCCGTTTTGCCGTTTCCCACCGCGGCAGTCGCCGAGCCGGAACTTCGGTCTCGGACCGCTCCACCTCGTCTGCGCTTGCTCGTCATCGAGGATCATGAACCGACCATGATGGTGCTGGTGCGTCTCCTTCGTCGGTACGGGCACGAGGTGTTTACCGCCGAAAGCGTGGAGCGCGCGCTGGCCGTGGCCGCCGCCCATTCCTTTGACCTGGTTATCAGCGACCTGGGGCTTCCGGACGGAAATGGAATCGATTTAATGCGACAATTGGCCAAGGAATATGGCCTGCGAGGGATCGCTCTGAGCGGTTACGGTATGCCAGAAGATCGCGCTAAGACACAGCAAGCAGGTTTTCTGGCGCATTTGGTAAAGCCAATCAATTTTGATCAACTTCAGAGCGCGCTTCAGGTCTTCGCTCCAGCTGCAGACGCAAACGCGACTTCGGAAGTCTCGGGATAGTTCCTTAGCTCCGATCTAATCCGTAGTTTCCACACTCCCGATTGCGGGTTTTCCCCCGTGGCAACGGCACAGCCGTGGCTCGCTCATATATAGAGAAATCTCCGGCGCTGATTCGTTTCACGGCGAGTTGCGGTCGCGCAGGAGTGAAGAAATGCAATGCAGAGCGAGACCACAGAAAGTTTTGGCGCTATCGTTCGATGCTTCGTCTTGGCAGCGGTGCTTATTGTAAGTTCGCTGGCGCGCGGGGGGACTGTCGTCCTTGCTGCGCCAGCTCCGCCCGATTTGTTCAAACCGATTGTGAGCCTGACGAACTTCGGGCTCTATGAATCGAGCCCCTTTTTTTCCGGTGACGACAAGGCCTGGCTCGAAACGAGTCTGCGCTTCGGTGGAAAATTCGAATACAAGTGCTTTGCGTTCGAAGCGGTTGGGATCGGGGTGCGCACGAGCGGGCGCGATCCGTATGGGAGCGGCAATACGCCGCAGTTCGACTTCGACACGCTCTACGTGCAGTGGAACCAGACAAGCGGCCTGCCCTTCAAACTGACAATTGGCCGGCAGCCGATCATACTCGGCACACAGTTTCTCATCGGCGATGGCGTTTACGACGGCTTTCATCGCGGCTACACAGAAGCAGTTTATCACAGTCCCCGCCGCAGCTTCGACGCGGCACGCCTGGAGTTTGATGCGGCGACGCTGCACTTCGATGCATTTATTTACAGCGAGAATCCGACATGGGACGGTGGCGGCGAGCGCAATGGTTGGGTTGGCGGCATGGAGGTGTCGCGTTCGTTCACAAAAGTGAAGAGCAGCTATGCCGCGGGACTGTTCTATCGCGATTCGTTCTCGAATCTGGATAACAATATGTGGCTGGTGAGCCTGCGTGGCGAACAGCATTACCCGGGCTTGGATGATTTTTATGTCAGTGGGGAATGGGTGGGGGAATTTGGCCGCGGCAATAACGCCGCCTACATCACGACCCCGAACCAGAGCTTGAACGAGCATGCGTGGCACGGCGAAGTCGGCTGGCAGGCGGACGATCTGCCGCTGAAACCCTTCGTAGAAGCGGGCTACGTTTATTACTCGGCGGACTTCACGCCCGTTGCGACCGGTTTCTCGGATTGGGGCAAATGGTATCTCGGCAACCAGATTGATTGGATCATCTTTAGCACTAATACCCGCATCATCCGCGCGGAAGCGGGCTTTTGGCCGGACAAAAAAGTGAAGCTCCGGGCGCAATATCATCAGACCCGACTCGTCTCTGGTCCGAACGGCCCACTCTCCGACGAGGTCAGCGTCATCGGAGAGTGGTTCGTCAACGAACATATCTGGGTCAATGCGCTGGTCGGTTATTCGATACCGCACGGGGCGTTGGCCCAGTCCGGCCTAACGAATCCTTTCTCCTTCCTCAACGCCAGCGCGGTGCCGGTAGGAAACAAACCAAGCACAGATTTCGTGCTCGCGGTCGGCTTCAACTTCTAATCCACCATCCATGAATCCAAAGTCACTCCTCGCCATCGGCTCCCGCTTCTTCTTCGCCGCGCTTTTGCTCGGCGGCTGCGACTCAAAGCAGCCCGCCGCGGCTCCTACACCGCTCAGAATCGCTGCCTACTACTGGCCCGGCTCCTTTTGGATGAATATCGCTGACGAGAAAGGCTGGTTCAAAGAGGCCGGACTAGCGGTCACGATCGTGAACACGAATCCCGATTACTTCGCGTCGTTCAAGGACCTCGTCGAAGGCCGCCTCGATGTGAATGACCTCACACTCTTCGACGTGATGTTGCTCAACAGCAAAGGCGCGGACCTGATCGGCATCGCCAGCACCGATCAAAGTGCCGGCGCGGATGGAATCGTCGCGCGGGCCGGCATCGACTCGCTCGCGGCGCTCAGAGGCAAACGCATCGGCGCCAGCAAAGGGACGTATGTGGAATACATGCTCAGCATAGTGCTGGCACGCGAGGGCTTGGCGATGAGCGACGTAACACTCGTCGACATGCCCGGTGAGGAGGCGCCCGAAAGACTCGCCGCTGGTGTCGTTGACGCGGTGGTGACTTGGGGACCAGCCCTGACGGATGCGGTCGAAAAGGCGCATGGACACAAGCTTTGGGACTCGGCAATCATCCCGGGCATCAGCCCCTCCTTGCTCGCCACGCGGGCCCGAGTCGTACGCGAGCGGCCGGAGGATTTGCAGACGCTCCTCGGCATCTGGCAGCGTGGGACCGAGTTCATCCAGCAGCACCCCGAGGAGGCGTTTGCGATCGTGGCGCGGGTGAACAAGAAGACACTGGCCGAAGTCCGGCAGTTTGCCGCTGTCGATCCTCTGCTCGATCGACGTGCCAACCTGGTCGCGTTTTCCTATGGCGCCGGTTTTGATTCGCTCCACGGCTCTGCGCGCATGATGAACGATTTCCTGCTCAAGGAAAAACTGACTTCCAAACCGCTCGATAGTATCGCGCTCCTGAACGACAGCTTCCTCAAGGCGCTGAAATGAAGACGGGGAACGCCGCGTTCCAGCATGCAAAAACAACGCATCCGCGCGGCGGGCAGAATGTCCGGCAACCACACGGGCTGAAAGCCTGTGTTCCAAAGCCATGACTCTCCGCTACAAAATCATTCTCGGCATCGTAGCCTTCACCGTGCTGCCGCTGGGCGGCGCCGCGCTGGTGGTGGACCGCACGCTCACCGGAATCCTCGAGCAGAATGCTGGACGCGATCTCCAGAGGCGTGTGGCGCAAACCGCCTCGACTGTGACCGCCTTTCTCCGCCAGCGTGAAGCCGACCTGCGCATCTTTGCCAGCAACTCCGTCATCGCCAAGGGCACACCGGCGCAGATCGGCGAGCGTCTCAACGAGCTCGCGCTCCTTAGTTTTTTCTTCGACGGTCTTTACTTCGCCGACGCGCAGGGCCGGGTGATTGCGGCGACAGTTCCGGCTGCTGCGGGCCGGCCCCTTACGGAAATCTTTCCCGAGGTCGTGGAGGAGCTCGCAAGCCTCCAGGAGAACGCGAGCCGCGACGTGATCGCCTCCGATTTCGATGACAGACCGCCGGCCGGCGGCGAGTTACGTCTGCAACTGATCACCCCGGTACTAAATTCGGCGGGCCACCGGATGGGTGTGCTCGTGAGTGTGATGAGCACCGCCGGAGTCGGGCAGCACATCATCGATCTCAAAGAGCACACCGTCGGCGACAGCGCAGCCGAGCTGCTCACGCGAGACGGGCGCGTCTTGAAAAGCGCGGACAAAACGGTTCGTGCGCTGCAGGTGCATCCCGACTGGCCCGTGCTGCAAGGCGCGATCCACGCGACAAAAGATGGGGAAGGCTTTGCGATCTACAGAGACGCGCGCGGGCAGAAGGTGCTCGCCGGCTTTGCCACGACCGAACGATTCGGCGGCGGCGCGGGCCAATGGATCGTGCTCTCAACCGGGCCTTACGACCAGATCATGGCGCCCGCGTTCAGCATAATCCGCGGCCTGACGTGGCTTTTGCTCGGCCTGCTAGTGGTGGCCATCAGCGCGGGTGCGCTCGCGGCCCGCAGCCTGTTGCGGCCGCTCGAGGGAGTCACCGAAGCGGCACGGCAATTGGCCACCGGGAACGCCTCGGCTCGCGCGCCGGTGCGCGGCGGCTTCGAGCTGGCGCAGCTCGCGAACACGTTCAATGAGATGGCCGGGGCGAGGGAGCGCACCGAATCGGAATTGATGGACGCGCGGCTGGCCGCGGAGTCGGCGAGCAAGGCGAAGAGCGAGTTCCTCGCCAACATGAGCCACGAGATCCGCACTCCGATGAACGGCATCATCGGCATGACTGATCTCGCGCTCGAAACGAAATTGAACCGCGAGCAGCGCGAATATCTCAGCATGGTGAAAAGCTCCGCGCACTCACTGCTCGGTTTGATTAACGATATTCTCGATTTCTCGAAAATCGAAGCCGGAAAACTGGAGCTCGAGTCGACTAATTTCAGTTTGCGCGATTGCATCGGAGGGATGCTCAAACCGCTTGGCATCCGCGCCGATCAAAAAGGTTTGGAGCTCGTTGCAGATATTCCGGCAAGCGTCCCCGATCATTTGGTAGGCGATCCGATGCGGCTGCGCCAGATCCTGATCAATCTCACCGATAACGCGATCAAGTTCACCGAACGCGGCGAGGTCGTGGTGCGGGTGATCAACCAGGCAGCGCCCAACGGTGAGAGTCACCTCCATTTTTCAATCGCGGACACCGGCGTCGGCATTCCGCCCGAGAAACAAACCGCGATTTTCGAAGCGTTCGCGCAGGCGGACGGTTCTACGACGCGAACTCATGGTGGCACCGGTCTGGGGCTTTCGATCGCCTCGCACCTCATTCAGAAGATGCATGGCCGGATCTGGATTGAAAGCAAAGTGGGCGAAGGAACCACATTTCATTTCACTGCCCGTCTCGGCGTGCGTAACACGCCCGCGCCCACCGTGAAGCACGCGGACCCATGCGACTTGGCGGGCCTGCGCGCGTTGGTCGTGG